>CECA01066717.1_pt1 | contig 62522 bp, 48 predicted proteins | sample 557351 | NCBI WGS metagenome assembly CECA01 (sample SAMEA3182051, study PRJEB8094) | gut metagenome | biome: human; feature: gut; material: Stool; isolation source: human stools | place: Canada | collected 2012-03-07 | reverse complement strand
TAGCTCAGCTGGTTAGAGCGCATGATTCATAATCATGAGGTCCCCGGTTCAATCCCGGGTCCCGCTACAAAGAAGATTTAGACTGTTAGGAGGCTTCCACTCTTGGCGGTCTTTTTTTGTTTTTTGCCTCAATTGGTAGCAAGTGACGCTATTGGTTGCCCTCCTTTCAAAAAAATTGATCATATTGGGGCAGTCCGAAAAAACACCCGGCAACAAAAGTGGAAAGCAAAGGATTTTTGCACTATGGCAAGCAAGTTATCTTTCCAGACAGATATTAACAGCATTCATCCCCTTTGCTCCTCGTTCGAGGTCGAATGTAACGATATTACCCTCCCTGACATCCGTAACAACATTGTTCACGTGAAAGAAATATTTTTCAATTCCTGCAAGGTCTTTGATAAATCCAAATCCTCTGGCTTCATTAAAGAACTCTATTCTTCCTCTCAAAATTACCGGTTCTTCATCTTCTTTCCTGGGAGTGGAAATCATTATCTCCTCTACATTAATCTCTTGCTTTTTGATATTCTCTTCGGGTGGAGTTGAAGTAATCATACCATATTCGTCCACATAAGCAATCATATCATCAAAACTGCTTTTTGTAAATTTTCTACCTTCTTTTCTTTTTAATTTTGCTTCCCGCTTAGCAAGTCTTTTCTTTTCATTCTCACGCTTTCCTACTGTCATGGATTTTGCCATAGATTTTATAGTTTAATGGGTGTATACTCGTCGGATAAATAAAATAATAAACTTAGAAACGACCTCAGATAACAAACTCAACCTTACTGAGTTTCTTACCTGTCAGCTTCTGAATATCGTTAACCAACTTACGCTCTTCCTGCGAGCAAAAAGTCAATGCCGTTCCTAAATTACCAGCTCTACCGGTACGTCCGATACGATGCACATACGTCTCGGGCACATCGGGAAGGTCATAGTTTATAACCAACGGCAACTCATTGATATCAATGCCTCTGGCTGCAATATCGGTAGCTATCATTACGCGTATCTTACCCGTTTTGAAGTTTTCCAATGCTGATTGCCTTGCATTCTGACTTTTATTTCCATGAATAGCCTGACTACCGATACCTGCTTTGCTTAATACGCGGACAATTCTGTCCGCATTATGCTTGGTACGTGAGAAAACAAGCACCGACTGTCCCTCCGTTTTATGCAAAATGGAAATCAACAATTTACTTTTCTCTTTCTTCTCCACAAAATAAATAGTCTGTTCGATAGTATCTACCGTAGATGATTTTGGGGTTATAGTAATCTTCACCGGTTGTTTCAGCAGTGAGTTCGTCAAAGCGATTATCGTATCGGGCATGGTAGCCGAGAAGAACAAGGTCTGCTTTTCTTTAGGAAGTTTCGGCAACAAACGTTTGATGTCATGGATAAATCCCATATCAAGCATACGGTCAGCCTCATCCAGTACGAAGTGTCGCACATTATCCAAATGGATATATCCCTGATTCATCAAATCCAACAGACGTCCTGGAGTGGCGACCAATATGTCGACTCCTTTGTGGAGCATATTTACCTGTGCACGCTGGTTTACTCCTCCGAAGATAACCCCATGACGAACTTGCGTATATTTGGCATAGTCGTCTATGCATTCGCTAATCTGCAATGCCAATTCACGGGTAGGTGTCAGTATCAAGGTTTTGATACTCTTATCCCGGTTTTTAAGGGCTTGCAAATGCTGAATAATGGGAATGGCAAATGCAGCGGTCTTTCCAGTTCCGGTCTGCGCACAGCCTAATATATCTTTTCCTGTTAAGGCGGCAGGGATTGCTTTTACTTGTATAGGGGTAGGATTGGCATACCCTTTTTCTTCAATTGCTTTTAAAATAGGTTCGGTTATATTTAAATCTTTAAATGTCATATATATTGTTTTTGAATGTGCTAAAACACTAGCACAAGTATAATGGGAGCACGCTTCACTCAAGTGCCCCATACAAAAAGTCTGATAAGTCTTTGCAGAATGAAAAGTGCAGGTAATGAAGCGGAACGCTTCCGCTAAATAAAAAAACGGAGTTTATTTATGAAAGGCAGGAAAGCAAGTTTCCCGCCTTTAGTCTGATATTAATATCTTCTGGAGTTATTATAACCACCACGAGAGCTACCATTCGAGGGTCTTTCCTCGCGAGGACGCGCAACGCTTACAGAAATAACCTTGCTGTCATATTCTACGCCGTTCAATTCGTCAATAGCTTTCTGTCCTTCTGTATCATTGTTCATCTCTACAAAAGCGAATCCTCTGGATCTACCGGTTTCTCTATCGAGAATTACTTTAGCTGAAGAAACTTCTCCAAACTCTGCAAATAAATTTGTCAAGTCAGCATTATTAATGCCATAACTTAAACCTGAAATGTAAATGTTCATTCTAAAAATGTTATAAAATAAATAATAAATGGAGTGAGGAGGATAATTAAAGAAGAGGACTGCTTACTAATAATATATTAAAAAGAAGAACTATACGATAATGATTCGTAACTCAAACTCTGGGACAAAGGTAGTATAATAAATTTGATAAATACATTTCTTCCTGTTTTTTTTCACAAGAAAGACGATTATTATCATTTATTAAGCAGGTACGGAAATTCAAAACAGTTGTTTTTTACCTATTTATATCCATAGTAAGAAGGATAAAAAGGAAAATATGAACACAAGCAGTCTATATATGGATAACATTTTCCCAAAATTAGCAACTAACTTTGCACAAATTATTGGTGATTATTATGAAAAAACTACTATTCATTTTTTCCTTTCTCTGTTTGTCGGCTGTCGAAGGATACGCCCAAAAGACTTTGACGCTGAAAGATTGCCTTGAAATAGGTATCGAAAACAACCTGTCCTTGGAAAGCAAACGCAAGGAGATGCAGAAAAGCAAATATGGAGTTTCCGAAAACCGGGCAAGACTATTGCCCCAAATCAACGGGTTTGCCAATTACAATGACAACATAGACCCGCCCGTATCCGTTACCGACGGTTCGGCCTACGGAAATCCGTATAACATTACCTATACCCTGCGGAACAGTGCCAATGCCGGCCTGCAGTTGCAAATGCCACTTTACAACCAAACCCTGTACACCACTGTTTCCATAGCCAAAACTATGGACGAGATAAGCCGTCTTTCTTATGAGAAAGCAAGAGAAGACCTTATCCTGGAAATATGCAAGATGTATTATCTGGGGCAAACCACAGCCGAGCAAGTCACACTGATAAAGGCCAATATCACCCGGTTGGAAGAATTAAAAAACATCACAGTAGCTTTCCATGACAATGGTATGGCCATGGAAGTGGATGTAAAACGGGTCAATATCAATCTGGAAAATCTGAAAGTACAATACGACAATGTACTGGCCATGCAGGAACAACAACTGAACCTGCTGAAATATATCATGGATTATCCTGCCGAAGAACAGATAACCTTAGTTCCGGTAAACTCCGAGAACATTACGCCTGTTGAGTTGACCGGACTATCCGAAAATCTGTACGAACTCCAACTGCTGCAATCGCAAAGGGTCATGGCTGAAAAGCAGAAAAAGATGATTGGTCACGGTTATATTCCTTCATTAAACCTGACCGCCAACTGGATGTTCTCCGCCTATACGGACAAGGCCTACCGTTGGTTCCATTCCGGACCGTCCAACCATTGGTTCCGTTCCTACGGACTGGGCGTATCCTTACGCGTTCCTATATTCGACGGACTGGATAAGCGCTACAAAAACCGAAAAGCTGCAATAGACATCGAAAATATAAAGCTGGCACAGGAAAATACCCGCAAAAATCTGCAGACCCAATATCTGAACGCCACCAACGACCTGATGAACAACCAACGTAACTTCAAAAAGCAGAAAGATAACTACCTGCTTGCCGAAGATGTATATACGGTCACAATGGATCGGTACAGAGAGGGTATCGCTTCCATGACCGAAGTCCTGCAAGACGAAATGCAGATGAGCGAAGCGCAAAACAACTATATCAGTGCACATTACAACTATCGGGTAACAACCCTGCTGCTGTTGAAGCTGACAGGACAAATAGATACATTAATTAAATAACAAGTTAATCAAATCATCATAATATGGAAGCAATAGAAAAAAATAACGCATCGAACACACATCAGGAGAAAGCTAAAAAACTTCGTAAGCTACGTCGCTGGCAAATCGCAGTCAGCTTGTTGGGAGCAGCAATCGTTGTTTGGGGAATAGTGGAAGTTGCCTGTCTCTTCCTCGGCTACAATCGCACAGAAACCAGTAATGACGCACAGATAGAGCAGTACATATCCCCTATCAACCTACGCGCATCAGGCTATATCAAGAAGATTTATTTTACCGAACATCAAGAGGTACATAAAGGCGATACGCTCCTTGTATTGGACGACCGCGAATATAAGATACGCGTAATGGAAGCCGAAGCCGCACTGAAAGACGCACTGGCCGGCGCTACCGTAATCGGGGCCACACTGCAAACCACACAGACCACCGCTTCCGTGTACGACGCTTCCATCTCTGAAATTGAAATCCGTCTTGCCAAACTGGAGAAAGACCGCCAACGCTACCAGAACCTGGTGCAAAGAAATGCAGCCACTCCCATACAGTTGGAACAGATAGAAACGGAATACGAAGCCACCCGCAAGAAGCTGGAAGCAACAAAACGCCAGCAAAAAGCCGCTTTGTCGGGAGTCAATGAAGTATCACACCGCCGTGAAAGTACGGAAGCCGCCATCCAACGGGCAACCGCTGCTTTGGAAATGGCACGTCTGAATCTTTCTTACACCGTAGTAGTGGCTCCCTGCGATGGCAAATTGGGACGCCGGGCACTGGAAGAAGGCCAGTTCATCACAGCCGGACAAACCATTACTTATATCCTGCCCGATACTCAAAAATGGATTGTCGCCAACTATAAGGAAACTCAAGTGGAAAACCTGCATATAGGACAAAAGGTTACCATCACCGTAGATGCTATCAGCGACAAAGAGTTCACGGGAACAATCACAGCCATATCCGGCGCCACGGGTTCCAAGTACTCATTGGTTCCTACCGACAATTCAGCCGGAAACTTCGTCAAAATACAACAACGCATACCCGTACGCATCGACTTCACCAATCTTTCCAAAGAAGATAACGAAAAACTTGCTGCCGGTATGATGGTAATAGTGAAAGCCGAACTCTGATTTTCAATCATTAATTGTTAAGGAAATGCCCGCATATCCCAAAAACGATCCTTTCTATAACTGGGTGCCTAAACCGATAGGCATTATCATCCTGTTCATGTTCTTCCTGCCCATTCTTACAGTAGGCGGAACTTACTCTGCCAGCGGCACGGAGATGATGAGCGGTCTGGACATCATATCCGAACATATCCAGTTTGCCAACTTCGCCACATCCATAGGCATGGCGGCATTCTGCCCTTTCCTGTACCGGTTGGTATGTATCCGCAGGGAGAAAATGATGTGTATCGTCGGATTTTCGCTGATGTATATCTTCAGCTACATCTGCGCCAAGACAGACAGCATATTCCTGTTGGCGCTATGCAGTCTGTTTATGGGATTCCTGCGTATGGTACTGATGATGGTCAATCTGTTTACTCTCATCAAGTATGCCGGTAACGTAGAAGCAACCGAAAAGATCACCCCCGGCAATGAACCCACCACCGGTGAAGGCTGGGACAAACTGGATATTGAACGAAGCGCTGCACAACCCGCCATTTACCTGTTTTTTATGGTATTGGGGCAGTTGGGCACATCGCTTACAGCATGGCTTACTTACGAATACGAGTGGCAATATGTTTATTACTTCATGATGGGGTTGCTGTTGCTCTGTATCCTCATTACCTTCGTCACGATGCCTTATCATAAGTATGCCACCCGCCGTTTTCCTATCAACCTCAAACAATTTGGCAACGCTTCCATCTTCTGTATCACACTGACGTGCATCACTTATGTGCTGACTTACGGCAAGGTGCTCGACTGGTATGACGACCCTACAATCCAATGGGCAACGGTCGGTGCTGTGGTTGCAGGTATTCTGTTTGTCTACATAGAAGTAACCCAGCGCAATCCCTACTATCAGTTCGACGTACTCAAGTTGCGAACTATCCGCTTCGGATTCCTGTTCTACTTTCTGTTAATGGTACTGAACTCCAGTTCAATGTTCGTCAATGTATTTACGGGAATAGGTATGAAGCTGGACAACTATCAAAACGCGACATTGGGCAACTGGTCTATGTTGGGCTATTTTATCGGTGGCATTGCAACGATCTGGCTCAGCGTGAAAGGAGTGCACTTTAAATATCTTTTTGCCGCAGGTTTCCTGTTTTTGGGATTATCCGCCATGTTCATGTACTTTGAGGTACAGGGCGCAGGCTTGTACGAACGAATGAAATATCCAGTTATTATCCGTTCTACAGGCATGATGTTCCTATACTCGCTGATACCGACTTTTGCAACCCAGCGTATGCCCTATAAATACCTCTCATCGTGGATTTGCACAATGCTTACTGTACGTATGGTACTTGCTCCCAGCATAGGAACTGCATTATACAGCAATGTATTGCAGGAACGGCAGCAACACTACATTACCCGTTATGCACAGAATGTGGATATGATGCACCCCGAGGCATCCGCCTCATTTATGCAAACCGTACAAGGAATGCAATATCAGGGGAAAAGCAAGCAGGAAGCCGTTAACATGGCAGCCACATCCACCAAAGGGCGCATTCAGGTGCAGGCCACCTTATCGGCAGTCAAGGAGATGGCGGGTTGGACATTGTATGCTTGCCTTTTTTGCATGATATTTGTTGTGGTACTGCCCTATCCTAAACGGAAATTATTAACTTAGCACTGTTTTCAAACAAGAACCGTAAACCCTACTCTCATGGATACCCGACAAGAACGTTTATCGCGCCTTGACAGTGCGTTATTGGACAAACGGCAAATTTGCAGTTCGGAAGGCGTGCTTTGCGCCTTCCCGTCTGCCTTGAAAAGTCCGTTTATGATAGACGGAGTGGGACTTATAATTTGCCGTCAAGGAAGTTTCACCTTCATCCTTAACCAGAAAACATTTTCCGCCAAAGCCGGTGATACGCTCTTTCTGCCGAAGGATTCCTTGTTTCAGGTACTACAGGCATCCGACAACGTAGAGGTATATATCTTCATCTATCAGACCGACCCCATACGGGACTTTATGGGAAACTCGGTAGTATCCATGCACCTATACTCGCATCTGGCCACCGAACCGTGCTACGTATGGAATACCGGAGAAGAAGAAGAGGTTTTAAAATACCTGTCACTATTGGACAGTACGCTGAAAATAGAAGAGAATCCTTTTAACCGGTATGAACAGAAGTTGCTTCTGTTGGCACTGACCCACAGGCTTTGCTCGGTTTATACACGCAAACTCATTGCCGAAAAGACTTCCGTAAGCCACAAGCACGATATATTTATCCGCCTGGTGCAATTAATAGAACAATATTATACGAAAGAACGGGGGGTGGACTTCTACGCGGACAAGCTATGCCTGTCGCCCAAATACCTCTCCGCCCTCTCCAAATCCATTTGCGGATACACGGTACAGGAGCTGGTATTCAAGTCCATTATCCGCAAAAGCATTTCACTACTCAAGAATACACAAAAGAACGTACAGGAAATCTCCGATTTCTTCAACTTCCCGAACGCATCCTATTTCGGCACTTTCTTCAAGAAACAGATTGGAATGTCGCCACAGCAATACCGCAGAATGTAGGGAAACATCATATCGCTATTACGCTTTCAGTCGAATAACGAAACGGCTGCCTTTTCCCAATTCACTCTGAACGGTCAGCGTGCCGCCATGAGCTTCTACAAAATCTTTGGATATGGATAGTCCCAATCCGCTTCCCTGCACTTTCGTACCGGGTACACGGAAGTAACGGTCGAAGATGCTCTGGTGATAGCGCGGATCAATACCTTTACCAAAATCCTGTACATAAAGTTCCACACTATTATCTTCCTGCCTTGCGCCGATAATGACATGCCCGTTTTCCTTGGAATAACGAATGGCGTTACTCAACAGGTTAGTGAGCACCCATGCTATCTTCTCGCTATCCACAAACAGTTTCGGCATCTTCTCTTCCGGATATTCCACCTCAATCTGTATATTGAACTTATCGGCCTGCACCTGATTTGCCTTGATGGCATATTCTATCAGTTCGATAGGTTTCGTTATCTTCGGTATCATCTGTAACTTGCCGGCTTCCACCTGCGTCATATTAAGAAGCTCGCCTGTAATCCCCAGCAAGCGGTCGGCATTTTCCCTGATACTTTTCGAAAGTTGTTCCTGTTCCTCGTTCAAAGCGCCCACACGGTTGTCCTCTAAAAGCTGCAGACTCATAAGAATGGCGGAGATAGGGGTTTTCAATTCATGCGAAATCGTAGAAATAAAAGTTGTTTTTGCCGTATCCAGTTCTTTAAATTCGGTGATATTCTTCAACAGGATAACATCGCCCAGATTATGAGACTCGTCCGTATCGGCATCCGTATTCATAATAGTAATATAAGATGCCTGAAAATAGCTTTCCTTATTATCCGCGTAAATTTTCAAAGGCTCTTTCTTCTCGCCCGGATTAACCAACTCCCTTATCAGCCTCCGGAGCAGATCGTTTTTCAGCGACAGTTCCTCTGCCGAACGGCGTATGACATCCTCACGCTTCAGATTCAGTACCGTCAGCGCTTCTTTATTGACGAAAAGAATTTCGTGTTCGCGGTTTAAGCCGATAATAGGTTCATGAATACTGTTTACGATGGCTTCCAGAAACTTTTTGGCGGATAAAATATCATTCAACGTACTGGTACGATATTCCGTAAGGCGTTCCGCCATGCTGTTAAAACTATCGGCCACCTCGCGGAACTCTTCGTGTTCGCTCATGTCAAGGCGCTTTTCATAATTATGGTTGGCTATTTCGAGGATGCCCTGCGTCAGTTCCCTGATAGGTTTATTAATGGAGCGGGGCAACCATACCAACAACACGATACTGGCAAGAATGCAAATACCGCCCGTAATGGAAATCCAAAGCAAGGCCCGTTGCAAGCCGGGCATGGCGGCAGGGCTATCCGGCTCCGTAGCCGTCAGTATCTGGAGATTTACAACAGAAAGGGCTACCAGCAGGATTATCATACCTGCCAGAACACCTACGCTGAGTATCAGTTTTGTACGAATATTCATAACGGTCAAGATATTAAATTTTATGCAAGTATAATCAAATCTATGTTTGCTTGCGCCAGTTCGTTCACAAATTTTCTATATTTCAGAACCATAAACAAGGATTGCGGCAAAGCGAACGAAGGACTGCCCATACAAACGGTCGTTATCTGCTTCTCTTTACAAGCCGTAACGATGCTGTCCAACACGTCTTTGGATTGCACCTGCATGACCTCTCCACCCAATTCGGTCACCAGCTTGAAATGATTCAGCAGATGCCGCTGGTTCGCAAGGGCAATGCGGTCGGCACTCTCCCGGGGAGTCTGTACATAAAGGGCAACGAACGACGTATTATAACGGGTTGCCAATCGTGCCGCCTTGCGGATAATGCGGCGTGGCGTTTTCTCATGACTGCTGATACACGCCATGAACTTCTCATGCCGCACGCCCACACAGGAAACCACCACTTCATTCTCCACTTTCTTCTCCACTCTTAACGCCACCTCCTTCAGAGCCAGTTCGCGCAGTTGCAGAATATTTTCCGTCTTGAAGAAATTATTCAAAGCAAGGGCCACTTTATCCGGCTTGTATATTTTACCGGCTTTCAGGCGGGTTATCAGCTCTTCCGCCGTCAGGTCGATATTCACCACTTCATCCGCTTCTTCCAGCACACTGTCGGGAATGCGTTCCTTTACCTCGATACCGGAAATGCCTTGCACTTCTTCATTAATGCTCTCGATATGCTGTATGTTGACAGCGGATATGACATTGATACCCTCATCCAGCAAGTCCATTACATCCTGCCAACGCTTCTCATTCCTACTGCCTTCTACATTGGTATGCGCCAGCTCGTCCACAATAACGATTTCCGGATGGATACGGATGATAGCGTCAAGGTCCATTTCCTCGAGTTCCTTACCCTTATAGAATATCTTACGCCGGGGAATTACGGGCAGTCCCGCCAACACCGCCTCCGTACCGGCACGTCCATGCGTTTCCACATAGCCTATATTCACGTCTACCCCATTGTCCAGCAAGTCATGGGCTTCCTGAAGCATACGATAAGTTTTGCCTACACCGGCAATCATGCCGATGTAGACCTTAAACTTACCACGACGTGATTTCTTAATCAAGTCGAGGAAATGTTGTACACTCTCCTCCCTGCTCATGGCTTCAGAGTTATACCAAACACCAGATGCGCATCTTCCATACGGGGATTCCAAATAGCCTGCGCAAATATCGGTATCGCGAATTTGTCCGTCACCTTTATATCCTTCGTAGCTTTCAGTGCCAGATTGGTTACAGCGAATCCGCTGTTCGGTACTCCGTAAACACCTACGCCGGCTTCGTAAGGCAAAAAACCGCAAGTGGCATTCAAATCGACGGATTTAATGCTGAACGGATAGTTCAATTCTACATAAGAAGAATAATTCTGCTCTCCCTTCTCATTCTTATCCGCGCCGGCAAACATCGTGTACCAGGCTATTGACAACGGAAACTTCTCCAACGGAAGTGTATAGGCAAGCCCCGCTTCAAAATGGTGGGCCGTTTCATGGCTTTTGAAGTTAAAATACTTATTGCTTCCCTGACCTGCCCACCAAAGACTGGCAACGGACAAGGTCAAACCGGAATCACCGAACGTATAAGCTGCCGTCAAATCTATTTCTTTGGCAGCCTCACCGTCCGAGGAACTTGTTCCATCGAAATCGGTAGAGCCCCATGCCGTCAACGCAAAGCCGCCTATCCCAAAGCCTAAAGTCGGCTGGAAACTAACTCCGGTTTGATAAAAGCCGCGCCATACATAGGAACTGACCAAATCACCCTGTATCTTAAATTCCTGCGCCTGCACTTTATCCACTCCCATAAAATTTACTGCCAAAGCGGCAATAACGCCTATTACCGTTACTTTTACCCGATTCATATCTTTCATTATTTTCTTATTTTCCATTTGCTTTTTCCAATGCAATATTCAGTTTCAGCACATTCACTTTCGCCGTACCGAACAATCCCAGCAACGGTTTTTCAACAGCCTTGTCAACGATGCCCCGGACAGTAGCCTCATCCATTCCCCTTGCCTCAGCCACACGCTTTACCTGTACATAAGCACTGGCAGGCGTAATATCGGGATCAAGCCCCGAAGCGCTGGCCGTTACCATTTCGGCAGGAACTTCTTTACGCAGCAAATAAGGATGATGCAGCAAGAATGTATCTATACGCGCTTCCACTTCCGCAAGGTATTCTTCATTTGCAGGGCCTTTATTGCTACCTGCCGAGCTGCTTGCATCATAACCGTCACCGGCACAGGAAGGCCGTCCCCAAAAATAAATGTCTTCCGTAAACATCTGCCCCACATTGGCAGCGCCCACTGCCTTGCCGTTCAGGGTCAATACCTCGGCATTTCCTTTATTCGGCCCTGCAAATTGTGCGAATATCCACAATACAAGGATATAGAACACGGAAAAGAATATGCAGAAAGCGACGGTTATTCTAACTGATTTCCAAAGAGTTTTCATTTTCTTTTTATTTTAAATTAAAAAAACAAACTGACAAACATATCTATTAACTTAATACCTATGAACGGCGCTATGACACCACCCAAACCATAAATCAGCAAGTTGCGGCGCAGTAACGCGCTTGCGCCGATCGGTTTATACCGGACACCTCTCAATGCCAACGGTATCAGTATGGGAATGATGACAGCATTAAAGATAATAGCCGAAAGAATGGCCGTTTCAGGGCTATGCAACCCCATGATATTCAATGGGGCCAATTGAGGGATAGCAACCATGAACAGTGCGGGAATAATAGCAAAGTATTTGGCCACATCATTCGCAATGGAGAAAGTCGTAAGCGTGCCGCGCGTCATCAGCAACTGCTTGCCTATCTCTACAATTTCAATCAGCTTGGTCGGGTCATTGTCAAGGTCTACCATATTGCCGGCTTCCTTTGCAGCCTGCGTACCACTATTCATGGCAACCCCCACATTTGCCTGCGCCAGCGCGGGGGCATCATTGGTTCCGTCTCCCATCATGGCAACCAGTTTGCCGGCCTGCTGCTCTTTCTTGATATACTCCATTTTATCCTCCGGCTTTGCTTCGGCAATGAAATCATCCACACCGGCTTTTTCGGCAATATATTTGGCGGTCAACGGGTTGTCACCGGTCACCATGACCGTCTTCACCCCCATTTTACGAAGACGTTCAAAGCGTTCCTGGATGCCCGGCTTGATGATGTCCTGCAATTCTATGACTCCCAATACCGCCTTATTGACACACACTACCAGCGGGGTACCGCCATTGCCCGAAATGACGGCAATCGCTTCTTCCACTTCTTTCGGGAATTTATTCCCCGCGCTTTCCACAATCCGGCGAATCGCATCGAACGCACCTTTGCGGATTTGAGTACCGTCTTGCAGGTCGACACCGGAACATTTGGTTTCGGCCGTAAACTTAATCATGTGGGCTCCCGCAGTATTGAGGTCGCGCATACGATGTCCGTTCTCACGCCCCAACTCGATGACGGACTTTCCTTCCGGGGTTTCATCGGAAAGCGAGGACAATAGGCAAGCCTCTACAAACACCTTTTCATCAATGCCCGGAGCCGGATGAAACTTGGTAGCCTTACGATTACCGATAGTAATTGTACCGGTCTTGTCCAACAGCAACGTATCAATGTCACCGGCAGTTTCAACGGCTTTGCCCGATTTTGTGATTACATTGGCACGCAGGGCGCGATCCATACCGGCAATACCGATTGCCGAAAGCAAGCCGCCGATGGTTGTCGGTATCAGGCAGACAAACAATGAGAGAATAGCCGCAATAGAGATATACGTACCCGGATGGTCGATAGCGGTATAGTCCGCCATTGGAATCAACGTAATACATACGATTACGAACACTAACGTAAAACCGGCCAATAAGATAGTCAGCGCTATTTCGTTCGGTGTTTTCTTCCGGGTGGCACCCTCTACCAGCGCAATCATCTTGTCGAGGAAACTCTCGCCCGGTTGTTGCGTTACCAACACCTTTATCTTATCCGACAGCACTTTCGTACCGCCGGTAACGGAGCTTTTATCACCGCCCGCCTCACGGATTACCGGAGCGGATTCACCGGTAATGGCACTCTCGTCAATAGAAGCCAACCCTTCCACAATCTCGCCATCGGCAGGAATCGTATCGCCGGCTTCGCAAACAAAGAAGTCTCCCTTCTTGAGACGTGCGCTGCTTACAGTGCGTAACTTGCCTTCCACCAAAACCTTTGCGGGCGTTTCTTCACGCGTTTTACGCAGGCTGTCCGCCTGTGCCTTGCCACGGGCTTCGGCAATGGCCTCGGCAAAGTTGGCAAACAACAAAGTGACAAACAATATCACAAACACCAGGAAGTTATAACCGAACGTCCCGTATTCCGATGTTCCCAAAGAGAGGATGCAGACTACCAGCATCACCAATGTCACCAGCTCCACAGTGAACATGATCGGATTCTTTATCATCACCCGCGGATTCAACTTCACGAATGACTGTTTCAAACTTTCCATTACTTGCTCCTTTTGAAACAAAGAAGCTGATTTTTTATCCTTCATAAACATATCTGATTATTCTTATCTCGTTACAAACTGAAGTGTTCGGCAATAGTACTCAACGCATGTGCCGGGAAGAAAGACAAAGCTGCCACGATAAAGATTACGGCAAAAGTCATTACGGCAAAGGTGAACGTATCGGTTTTCAGCGTACCGGCACTTTCGGGAATAAATCTCTTCTGCGCCAACAGACCAGCAATGGCAACCTGCCCTACAATAGGAAGAAAACGGCTCAGAATAAGTACCCAACCGCAGGCATAGTTCCAGAAATAAGTATTGTCGCCCAAGCCTTCGAAACCAGAGCCGTTGTTGGCAGCGCACGAAGTAAATTCATAGAATTGCTCGCTCAGCCCGTGAAAACCGGGATTGTTCAGCCAGCCACCCTCACTCTCTACAAACTCCGGATGGTGCGCAAGGAGGTAACAAGACAGAGCCGTGCCTACCAATATCACAAACGGATGAAGCAGCGCAATGATTGTCGCTATTTTCATCTCCCGGGCTTCCACTTTCTTTCCGAGAAACTCCGGTGTACGTCCCACCATCAGTCCGCTGATAAAGACTGCGATAATGATAAATGTATAATAGTTCATCCACCCTACGCCGACACCGCCGAACCAAGTGTTTATCTGCATGTTCAGCATCTCCATCATACCGGATAGGGGCATCGTAGAATCGTGCATGCCATTGACGGAACCGTTGGAAGTAACCGTAGTCGTAATGCTCCATAATGCGGTGGCACCTGCTCCCAGACGGACTTCCTTGCCTTCCATAGACCCATTGTCCTGTGCAATGCCCATATCGTCAATGCGAGGATTACCGTTCATCTCCTGATAAACATTGATGCCGACACCCGCCAAATAGGCACAGAGCATTACGCCGTAAATACTATAAGCCAGTTTCATCCGTTTTGTATAAAAACCCAACGCAAAAACCATAGCCATAGGTATAATCAGGATAGACCAACATTCTACGATATTGGACAGGTAAGTAGGATTTTCCAACGGATGAGACGAATTTACGCCGAAGTAACCACCGCCATTCGTACCCAACTGCTTGATAGGAACGATGGCAGCCACCGGCCCTTGTGAAACCGTTTGTTCCTGTCCTTCAAGCGTAGTCACCTCCATCTTACCGTCAAAGCCCATCGGAGTACCTTGTGTAATAAGGATAAAGCCGACAATCAGTGAAAGCGGCAAAAGAATACGCGTGCAACTCAATACAAGAAAGTTCCAGAAGTTACCGATTGTATTCGTTGTTTTACGGCTGATGGACTTCATAATGCCCGCCATAGCCGCCATACCTGTCGCTGCGGTAATAAACTGGAAGAGCATGATGACGAACAACTGGGTAAAATACGTCAGTCCGCTCTCACCGGAATAATGCTGCAAGTTACAGTTTACCATAAAACTGATGCAGGTATTGAATGCCTGGTCGGGAGTTTGCGGGCCATTACCGTCAGGATTCAGCGGCAGCCATCCTTGACTGACCAACAGCACCATTCCCCAGACAAACCAGAAAGCATTCAATATCAGCAACGCCTTTAGGAACTGCTTCCAGTTCATTTCTTCATTGGGATTAACGCCCGCTACCTTAAATATCAGTCTCTCTACCGGTTTCATAAAGTCCGACCATGTCTTCTCTCCTTTATAAACCTTCGCAATATATTTTCCCAGCGGATAAGAAATCGCCACCAACAGGAAAATCTGTAAAACTACACCTAAAATTTCCGTATTCATTTCTTTAATCTTTTAGAACCTTTCGGGTTTCACCAGAACATACATCAAGTACCCGAACACTGCAACACCTAATACAAATAATACTGTGTACATAATCTTTTCTCTCCTCTTTAAATCTTCTCAAACCAATCCACACATTTCCAGAATAGCCAGAAAGCGAGAAATCCGCTCAACAGGCAGAAAATAAATGAAATCGTTATTCCCATGTTTTTACGTTGTTAAATTAATATTCATGTTTTACCGTCCTCATAATTGCCAAATGCGTGCCAAAATAGAAACCTTGAAGATAAAACACTGATTGACAAAGAAATAAAACAATAAAGAGGAGTTACAGAAAAAGAAAACACCCTTTCAAAATGAAAGGGTGTCTATCAAAATAGAAAAGGTACATTGCATGATTCGAGGTTCATCTGGCGAAACCATTTATTTCATCAGGGGAAACCGGAAGTTCCACGGGGTGAAACAAAGAGTACCCCGGCATGGTACACTTTGTTTCCCGACATGGAACACTTCGTTCCACGCCGGGAAACTTTCGGCAAGCTACGGAAAAGAACAGATTATATTCCGTATTCTTCGATTTTGCGGTAGAGTGTGGTCAATCCGATTTTGAGCAGGCGGGCTGCTTCGGTCTTATTACCTTTTGTATATTCCAACACACGGGCGATGTGGCGACGCTCCATGGCAGAAAGTTCAAAACTGCCAGGAGTGGTTTCATCGGATTGTTCGTAATGTGTGTTCTGTATATCGAGCGGCAAGTCGGCAACATCCAGCCGTTCACTCTCGCAAACAATCAGACTGCGCTCTATCACATTACGCAATTCCCGGATATTACCTTTCCAAGGTTGTTGTTCGAGGGCTTCGAGAAAAGCGGGTGTTATTTCCGTAACGGGACGTGCCAACCGAACGGAGAAGTCCTTTACAAAGGCTTTTGCCAAAATACGTACATCGCCCGCCCGTTCACGCAAGGGCGGCAGATGAATCTGGAATACGGAGAGTCTGTAGAATAAATCTTCGCGAAAACGTCCTGCGGTAATCTCTTCCGGCAGATTGCGGTTGGTTGCGGCAACAACACGCACATTCACACGGGTGGGTTTGGTATCGCCAATCTTTATATATTCGCCTGTTTCAAGAATGCGCAGCAGTTTGGCTTGCAGTTCAAATGCCATTTCACCGATTTCATCCAAAAAGATAGTGCCATTGTCGGCCTCCTCAAACAATCCTTTCTTATCTTTCAATGCTCCTGTAAACGAACCGGCTTTATGACCGAACATCTCGCTTTCCAACAGTTCCTTACTGAAAGAGGAACAGTTTACCGCTACGAAATTCTGCTTAGCACGCTTACTATTATAATGTATGGCTTGCGCAAAGACTTCCTTTCCCGTACCCGTTTCACCCGTCAGTAATACGGGCACATCCGTTCCCGATACTTTCTGTGCCAGTGAAACGGCATCTTTCAATGCTTTCGAATCACCCAAAACAGAATCGAAAGAATACGTATGCCCTACTTTCTTTTCCAGTTTCTCCAAGCGGACGTTCATGCGCGCCTTCTCCACGGCACGGCTGACAAGCGGTATAATCTTATTGTTATCATCACCTTTGGTGATATAATCGAAAGCGCCGTTCTTAATGGCCTGCACCCCGTCCGGGATATTACCGTGCGCCGTCAACAGGATTATCTCTACGTTAGGGGCTGTTTTCTTGACAGACGACACAAGGTCTACCCCGTTACCGTCAGGAAGAAACACATCGCACAAGACTACATCCGGGCTCTGAAATTCCAACTGCTTCAAAGCAGTTCTGCAATCACCGGCCTGGCATACTTCATATCCTTCCAACTCCAACATACGCGACAAAAGGGTACGGATCTGTACTTCATCGTCAACGACTAAAATCTTGCTCATATTTTTCGGATAAGTTTAAAGTAATAAATGGTAAAAACAGGGGATGTGCAAATATAAACGTTTTCCGGGAAACAAACGGCATGTCTTTTGAACTTTTATAAGTGAAGGGAGCGCACATAAGGCTACGGAAAAGTAAAAAAACACCTTACAATGTATCCTCAAAGGCATTGTAAGAGAACTGAAAAAGAAACTCGCCCTTCCATTTCGGAAATGAGCCTTCTAAAACGAAAAGGAATACAGAGGCTTCATCCGACAGTAAAAAAAGAATAACTAAAAAAGATTTAAAAATGAAAGTTTGCAAATTCGGCGGTACTTCCGTCGGCACAGTAGAGAGAATGAAACACGTAGCGGAGCTCATTTCAGAGTCCACACCGAAGATTGTAGTCCTGTCCGCAACGGCAGGCACAACCAATCATCTGGAAGAAATTGCAGCCAGCCTGTTCAACCGCGACATAGAGCAGGCACACGAGAAAATCACCCGGCTGGAATTCCAGTTCATAGACTTTGCCAACGAACTGTTGACAGACGAGTCCACAAAGCGGGAAGCGATAGATTATATTCTCGACCGCTTCCAGCGACTCTGGCAATTTATCAATGATGAATTCACCTCGGTTGAAGAAAAAGAGGTTCTGGCACAAGGGGAACTTATCAGTACAGCCCTGCTGCACTTCTACCTGCGGGAACGGAAGATTGCCAATATCCTGCTCTCCGCCTTCGACTTTATGCGTACCGGACCGGAAGGAGAACCGGACCTGAAATATATAGAGGAAAAACTGCAGGCGCAATTGACACAGTATCCCGGCATCAATCTTTTTATTACTCAAGGGTACATCTGCAAAAATGCTTATAATGAAACAGATAACCTAAAACGGGGCGGCAGCGACTATACGGCATCGCTCATCGGCGCTGCCATCCGCGCAGAGGAAATACAGATATGGACGGACATTGACGGGATGCACAATAATGACCCGCGTGAAGTAACGGGAACCCGCTCCGTAAAGCATCTCAGTTTCAACGAAGCCGAGCAGCTGGCCTTTTACGGAGCAAAAATATTACACCCGTTCTGCATCGCCCCGGCACGCAAGCGCAATATCCCGGTACGATTGCTCAACTCAATGAATCCTCAGGCAGAGGGGACATTGATTTCGGATTTGCAGGACGACAATATCATTAAAGCCATAGCCGCCAAAGACAACATCTTCTACGTGAAGTTCGAGTCGAAACATAACTTATGTCCTTATCAGTTTATCAGTAAGATTTTTGATACGTTTGCCAAATACAGAACGCCGCTTTGTCTGTTGGTTTCATCCAATCAGGATGTATCCGTCGCCATAGACAACAGCGAACATCTATGCAAAATCCTTGCGGAGCTGGAACAATATGCAAAAATTCTGATGGAAGACCGCATGTCTATTGTATCCGTGGTGGGAAACATGCGTTGGCAGTATGCCGGTGTCGAAGCACAGATTATAGAAGCTCTGGCAGATATTCCGCTACGTATGATTTCGTATGGTAGCAATGACAGTGACGTGGCATTTGTCATTAAGACGGAAGACAAGAAAAGGGCTTTGCAGGCACTCAGCAATAGACTCTTCGAACCGGATACGGATAAAATTGTAAAGTAAATAAAAGTTCAATCTATGGAGCCAATAAACAGATACTTTCAAAGAATTTCCGTATTTTTGCTTTCATTGTTTTCACAACCTTATATAATATAAAGTCTAACTAAAACCAACAGATATGATAACTCCCATCTATTCTCCCGCCCCCGGCAGATACGAAAACGGTATGAAATACCGCCGTTGCGGAAAGAGCGGCATCCTTCTACCTGAAATATCTTTAGGACTATGGCACAACTTCGGCGATGTCAATACCTTCACCAACTCGCTATCAATGGCACATTATGCATTCGACAAGGGTATCACCCATTTTGACCTCGCCAACAATTACGGCCCTTCCTGCGGCTCTGCAGAAGAAACATTCGGTATGATTATGAAGAAATCATTTATGCCCTACCGGGATGAATTATTCATTTCTACCAAAGCAGGACATGAAATGTGGCCGGGTCCTTACAGTGATTGGGGTTCCCGAAAATCACTGATGAGCAGCCTCAACCAAAGTTTAAAGCGGATGAACCTCGAATATGTAGACATCTTCTATACCCACCGTTACGACCCCAACACCCCTCTTGAAGAGACACTTCAAACACTCGTTGACATCGTACGGCAAGGTAAAGCGCTATACATCGGTATTTCCAAATACCCTAAAGACAAAGCAGAATTAGCATATAAATAACGTGAGTTCGACAAACTCACGTGTTGTTTAAAATCTAACCGCAAAGATAGTACACTTTCGAATATTAACATAACATACCCACAGGCTTTTCGGACTGACCCAAGAAAAGCCGGTTCATAAAGAGATATGACCGGCCTTTCTTAACTTTTACATCAAAAATATAAATGTATTATTTCTCAATTTGTAACAACATTACTTTTGAACCACAATTTTCAACTTACAGGTGCGTCCGTAAAGCAACGCCACACCATCGTAAGTAAGTCCGGCTATGCCAGCTCCCGAATAGGCCGGACCTTTACCTCCCACAACTCCTGTAGGAGTAGCTATTTTACACCCTCCGGTAACTAACGCATCTGCATCGTTTGCGGCTTCAATAACATGAATAACACCATATTTACCCGCTGCAGTAACAAAAGCAATATAGGTATTATCCTTTATCTGCAAACTACAAGGATCATTCGGGTATCCATCAGAAGCATTGACCCTTTGCATTAACATATCAGCACCCTGTGTAGTCACACTTTGCAACATATTCAACGCTTCAAAAGTCTTGGCGTCAGGAACCGCACTCTCCACCATCACATCAACGCCAAGCTCAGTGACCTTATCCTCAGGTATAAGAGTAAACATCGTTCTGTTCGTAGCAACGCCTACCGGTTTGATCCAGTTATCTACATCATAACGCCGTCCCACCGGTCCTCCATTAATTCTTGATGCACTGACATAAGAGAAACCTCTATTTTTAACGGCAACAAACTCCGGATTTCTCCATATATTGACGAAAGCAAAATCTACACTGTTTGCCTTTGAGCCATATCCTTTAATTTCCTTCAGGCTTAATACATGCTTCTGCACACCTTGTACCATTATTCCCTCTATGGAGAAAATATAAGGTTGATCCGGTTCTGTTGAATGTTCCCATTCGGGTGCCATTTCTATATTGTTGAAAACAAGCGCAACATTATTGTCAACCCCCTCAAGACCTTCGATATTGATAATTTTTTCCTCTCTTCCTCCCTCTATATCTTCCACCACAATCTTGATTCCATTGGTATCTTTATTGTCTACGACAGTTTTCAGGATAAATTCCATTTCCAACGGATTGCCTGACACCGGAATAGTCGTATATTCCTTCAGGTCACCCAGTACTTTATTACACAACGTATGTTTTACAGACTTAATACCCACGGCAGAACGAATCACTACAGACAGAGAAACCTCTTCATCGGGTACTAAAACAGGGAAATCCGATGGTTCTGTGAATATCTGAGATGGCAGTTTGGTTATCTTTTTAATAGGTATTACCTTTTGTGACGTTTTTGTCAAAACGTCCGTCGATGTCACCAATATCCCGACTGCTTCACACGTGTTGACCTTGACATTCAAATCAAATTCAAGTGTCATATCAGTTTGCAAAGTATCTATCTTTAGACGTTGACGCTGCGCTGCATTTACCTCTTCATACTCTCCACTATCCCCTACCTTCAATAAAGTGGCATATATACTATGTATACCCACAGCAGAAAAACTTCTGGCAGATACAGTCACCGTCGAGTTATATTCTACTGCATCTATCTCGGCAGGAGAAGTGAGTTCTATTGTGGGTGGCGGATATGCGCTATCATCCGAATAATCGGCTTCACTATCACTACAACTTGTCAACGACAAGCCCCATAGCAGGGCAAACATCAGGATTATGGTGTTTTTGATATATTGTTTCATAGCCATTCATTTTTTATTTTAAAGATTCGATTTGCAATTGAAAACAATGTAAGTCTCCGCTTACACTTGTTTCGGTTACCCCCCTAAAAGCCCACTTATGTGAAGTCAGGACAAATATACAATACTCGGAGTCTCTATTTCTATTTTCCACTTCTACGAAAGAATAGGTACCAGAAGTTAAATTAGAAGTAATTTCCGACTCAAGATTGGACAACAGTGCACGCCTGACAGTGCCTACCAGAACAGTCTGTTCACTTACTTTTTTCTTGAAAACGTCGACAGCCGGAGCTATCAAGTCTTCGCAGTTCAATGATACAGAACAGAAGAGCATATCTATTCCGTTCACTGCTTCTGTTTTTGTTTCAAGATATCTGCAATCGTTTTCCACTTCATATTGCGTCATCTCAGAAATAGTGGAAGGAAAAAGCACTGTACTACCGATTATCTTTTTTTCTTCGCTATTATAGCTGACAGGCACAAACACCGGCACTTTCTTACTCTCTCTAGCAGCCTCCGTACCCGTATTTATGATTGCGGTTTGTCCATAGACAGCATTTGTCCTGTCCAACAATGCCACTGAATGAGTAGTATTTCTGATAGATGACGCCACCTCTTTATAACTACAAGAGCTAAATAAATTTTGCTCAGACAAATGCGCATAAACCAAGACGTTCGTTGTTCTGAACCGGTTCCATTCCGGAATTTCTTCTCCCTTATTATCCTCGTCACTACACGAAACAAACAGGCAAGAAATAACACATATAAATAGCAGATATAGATAGTTTGATTTCATTTTTCATTCATTTTACAAATTCAACTTCAGCAAACAAAGCCCTGTGGTCAGAAACTTCCGGATTGGATAAAACTTTAAACGACTTCACTTTCCACTTATTCTGTGGAAGCCCGAATATATAATCAATCTTGATTGTCGGCTGATCTGCCGGGTAGGTGAATGTATCATCGCAGATTCTCTGCCAATTCTTCATTACTTCACAAATCACATTAGAATCGTGTCGGGCATTAAAATCTCCTCCCAGCAGTGTCGGGATGTCTCCCGTACCAATCCGCTCATTAATCTGTTCGGCCATTGCACTCCTTATCAGATCTGTCGAATGATCCAGGTGAGTCGTCCCTATCCTGATTACGTCTGAAGTTCCCGGTTCCTGAATATCTACATATAATAGCGTACGGGGTTCTTTGGCTCCGTCTATTCCTTCAAAAGTTTTGTTATTGATATAAACGAAAGGATATTTTGAAAGTATGGCCACTCCATATTCTCCACCGCCAGTATCCATCGCTTTCCCGAATACGGAAAATAATCCCAACTCCGCAGCCAGTTGCGTGGTGAAATCTTGTTTTTTATTCCTTTTTGTGTTGTAATCTATTTCTTGTAACATTACAACATCCGGATTGTATTTCCTGATAAATACAGCGTACTCTTTCACCGAGTAACCAGTCATCTCTCCGGACATTCGACAATTATAGCTCATTATTTTAAGAGCCTGCGCATACGTACTTTGATACGCAAAGAAGAAAAGGCATACCCATACAACGGGTTTTAAAAGTGCTCTCATAAATTTATTTTTTATTATTAGATTAAGTTGACTTATTCAACGGTATATGTATATTCCGATATTTTTTTAAAGCTAACTGGCGTGATGGATTGCATCACCTCCAACACATAGTTCAAATCATTCCCTTTGCAAACAAAGTTGTACGTAAACGAAGCAATCTTTTCGTTTTTAACTGCAATTTCTATATCAAAATGCCGCTGGAGTGTTGTAAGCACTTCTTTCAGTGATGCATTTCTGAAAGTAAGCTGGTTCCCCTTCCAACTCGAAGCATCATCGTGATATCTATCAGTTTTTATTTTTATTACATTACTTCTTTTTTCATAAACTGCAGTTTGTCCGGGAAATATTTGCTGCATAGGTCTACGACTTCGTATATGCCCGATATTTATACTTCCTTCGTCGAGTGTAGTTTTGATTACCTTATCTGAAGGATATGCTTTTACATTGAAACATGTTCCTGTCACTTGTATTTTTACATTCTCGGCAAATACCTGAAAAGGGGATTTTTTATTTTTTGCTATTTCAAAATAAGCCTCTCCTTCCAACGTAACATCCCTGTTGTATTTTGCAAACTGCTCCGGATAAGTCAATTTAGAATCGGCATTTAACCACACCCGGCTACCATCAGGAAGTAATACAAGTAACTTTTCACCTCTCACAGCACAGACCTCACGATAAACAAGGTTTGCCTCACAACGACTTTGATAAAAATTATATCCTGCACCTACTGCAAACAAAACAATAATACAAGCCACCGCCCACTTAAAGAACAACGGCATTCTGATCCTCCTATTCTTTCGTTTTTCTTCCTGCATCACAGCTTCCTGAATATTCTTATAAATGCGATATTCATCAAAAGGAGGCAGTTCTCTGTCGCCTAATTCAAGCTGCTTACCTTCTATTATCCTCTGAATATCGTCATCCATATATTTCCCGATGCTGTCAACTATTTCAAAGTTCTGATTTGTATGTTTCTTTTTTAATTTCATATTTCAATATCTACTAATAATACACACTGTTACAAAAAAGTATTATACAGGCTACGTTAAACCGTGTTAATTCAAAAGAACGTTCCATATCAGCAAAAAGTGATAGGATCACATTATATAATACAATACACCAACAGCAGGCTAAGCTCTCCCACTGTCGAGCGAATCTGTTTTAAAGATTGGCTATATTGAAATTTAATTGTATTTATTGAAAGATTGAGTTTATCGGCTATTTCCTGATTGGAGTATTTTCCCGAAACTTTCATTTCAAAAACTTTGCGGCGTTGCGGCGAAAGTTGTTCAAGGGCTTGCTGTATGATGTTCATTTGTTCTTGTTTAAGGTTTTCGTTTTGAGAATCGTCTTCCAATTCCAAAACCATTGAAAGACAATCCTCAAGTAAATAGATATTTTTCTTTGAATCTCTCAACGTATTGAGCAGATCATTCTTCAACATCGTAAAAAGGTATCTGTTTATAGGTTTTGTCTCGTCGATTTCTTCTTTTTTCAGCCAGAGTTTTAAGAATAAGTTCTGCACAGCATCTTCAGCCAATTCCTTATTCTGCAAATATTTAAATGCTAAAGAAAAGGTCTGCGCCGCATACATCTTGTATACAATACTAAATGCCAGCTGGTTCCCCCCTTTCAGAGCCTTAACCAAAGCTTGGGCTTCATCCTGTGAGTATTTCCGGAACATCTTAATCATTTTAAATATAAAAATAAAAACTTATCATCTCAAGCCTTTATTTTCAAATATATTAATTCTTTCTGATATAGCATGATTCGCGAGCAATAAATGAAACAGGCCTCTTCTTTATTTCACCAGTCTTTGATATTTACTGAATAAAAAAGCTGAAAATGATAATAATCCACCAGTTGTTAAATGAACATCTTTTCGAGTATTTTTCCGCTCAGTTGCATTCACCCAGCTTTCCTCTATTTCCTTTAATTTATTTTCAAGTTGTTTCTGATCGACCGTTACACCTTCCCCGACCGCATTGATGAATGTATTGATATACACCTCCCAGCGTTTTGAATAATAATCACTTATCAGTCCCGCCCACGAACGACTGGCATAATCGTTCAGGCTCCCCCCCCAGGTAGTAATCAAGTTGCGGGCATTCTTTTCATAATAGTCTTTCAATTGAGGGGAGTCTCCCATCTTCCGTGCATCATCAATCCATTTATCCAGCGAACAGTAAGGATGAAAGGCATTCAGCTTATCCAAGTCATTCAATATCTCTTTCATTTTCTCGCCGCACGCCTTCAAAGCCTGATAATCTTTGGCTTCAACCATCCTATCAAACTCCATTTTCACATCAAGAAAGTAGTTTCCAAGCACCTGTCTGCCTACAGTAATCAAATCCAAGCGAAAAGCATCTCTCCGGTCAGAAGGCGCTTCGTTCAGTTTTCGCCAAACCTCTAATAACTCAACATTACTATACACATTACTTGTCCGTTTTTCACTGTTTTTATTCAATTCAGGGCGATACCCGGGTAAAGTACCCAATGTGCGCGGCACCTGTACATAAATGTCATTGAATAATAGTTTCCAAGCATCGCGTACAGGCTGCGACACGCATCCCACATGTCTGTCAGCCAGACATTCAATCCATTTATTATCATCTACATTCAGATTCCATGCTTTCTCAAGAATGTATTCGTAGGGAAATTGCACCACGTCCAATCCTTCCAGCGTAGAGCCGATTCCTTTAAGGTTACCTCCACCGTTCATGAGAGCATTCTCAAGTCGTGCGCCACTTTCTTTGACGTTACCTGTCAAAGTTGTGTTTCCCCCGAAATTGCCCAGATAACACCAAATATAGGGCTGATCATGAAAATGCTCTGTTCTTTTCCATAATTCAACATTTTCACAATGATAATCAAGTAATATCATTTTATTCTGTGGCACTCCTGTCAACAAAGCCTTCATTCGCTCGGAAGTCCATTTATCTTTATCAAAATAAAACATCCACGTCATTTGCATCCATTGGGCTTTGGGATCGGCAGCCGTCAATGTAGCGTACATATCCGATGCTATCTTCCGCAAATATTCAGGTTCGAAACTGGGTGGGTCAACCTCGTTGAAAGGATCTAAACCATAAATATGATCGGTTCCGAAAAGTTTTTTTTGTTCATCAAGAAATAGTTTCTGAATTTTCGCAAACAAAGCATCGTTAGGGTTCAGAAAGTTACAACGGTATGCATCAGCAAAGCCGGCCCATTTGCCCAAATGTTGAATATCAGCCTCGGGATAAATCCGTTTTAAATCGGCAGGTACATGTCCGGCGAAAGCTGGTAATACGGGCTTCATATTCAATTCACGCTCACGTGCGAGTATTTTTTTCTGCAAGTTTACCTGGTGTTCCAACCATTCCATCGGCAACGGACCATTCCAGCGATCTATGTTAGCCATCCGATGCCAGGGCAGATACGGCGGTCCCGTGAAGTAAGAGCGTATTTCGATGTCCGACATTCCCATTTTCGACCAGACTTTATACCACACAGCTTCTTGTCCGGTAATTGCCAAAGGCATATTTATACCATTAAGGGCCATCCAGTCAATAAAGCGCTCCCATTCTTTCCATTGCCACCAAGGCATCGTGTAACCATACGTGCAGTAATTCAGGAAAAAACGAGTATCCACTCTCGCTTCCGAAACAACCTTCTCACCAACCATCGGCAATTCTTCAGGGATTTCAACGGCTATATCCGCATACCATGACACTGTAGTGAGACAGTAATATTTCAAGTAATGGTTCAGTCCCATCGCCATTGAATTGGCGTTGTTTCCACCGATTACAATTTTATCTTTTACGGACTCTATCGTAAAGCAGTCTTTCTCTCCTTTCAACTTTTGAAATTGAAAACTCTCGATATATGACGGCAGCAAACGTTTCAATAATGCTTCCGCAACAGCTACGTCTTTGTCTTTAGCCTGAAGAACCAACGACATAAGTAGCATAACCAGACATGTGTATACACTTTTTCTTTTCATTCTGATTTATAATTTTATATAGATTTTTCTTTTTAACAAAACATATCCCAACAGCCCATTGAACAACAGGAAAAATACACCGTACATAAATGAACCGAAGTAATTTCCGAATAACGGGTTAAACAAATTGTTGAATACAGCCGTATGGATATGCCAATGCACAAGCAATCCTCCGACTATGCAACTAAACACATAAATTACAAGCGGATTCGCTCCAAATGCTTCGAAAAACGAAAACCACTTTTTATTCTGCTTCACATCAATGATATAAAGCAGCAATGCCAATGCCAATGCCGCAATCCCACAAGTAAGCAAAACAAACGAAGGAGACCACAAACGTTTGTTCAAAGGACAGGCATAGCTTAACAAATAGCCGGCAAACAACAGCGTGGTACCTATAAGGAATAGATTCAGCATCCGGCAGTCATTGTCTTTAATATCGATGATTATCTTTCCGCAAACAAAACCGATCATTACTTGAGACACAGCGGGAATCGTACTAAGTATCCCCTCGGGATCGACAAACTGGCGGCCCTGAAGATACATGTGGTTAGATCCTAAAATAGCCGAATCAATCATCCCGATGATATTATCCGCACTTTTCTCAAATCCGTTTCCAAATAACTGAAATATAAAGTAGGCAGCCAGCAAAACGATGGCTAATGGCATAAACCACTTATGCGGTATTTTTACAGCCAATAAGGCTGTAATGCCATAACAAATCCCAAGCCGTTGCATAACACCCATCAACCGGAGCTGACTCAAATCAAAATAGTTAGCACTATCTATTGCTGTAAGGAACCACTCTATAACCAGACCGATCAATATTAACAAGAGACTTCTTTTTATGATTTTCGCAATCGCCGATCGATACTGGAAGTTATACTTACACAAGGAGATGTAGGTCGAAATACCCATCAGGAACATAAACATCGGAAATACCAGATCAGCCGGCGAAAAGCCATCCCACTTGGCATGTGCGAACACAGCATAGTTATAGCCACACTTTCCTGTGTTGTTGACCAAGATCATCCCGGCAACAGTAATACCCCGAAGTACATCAAGCGAAAGTAACCGTTTGTTCGGATTCATAATGCCTGCTTCTTTTAATTACTTATTATATATAAAATAGCTGTTCCGGCAGCTAACACTATCCCTATAAGCGATTCATAAGGTATCAGCTTCAAACGTTCCTTAAAGTTAAGTTCACATACCCCTCCTGTCGCATGAAAGAACGAGCCATGTGGCAAATGGTCAAGAACTGTAGCTCCGGAATTAATCATAGCCGCTCCCCAAACCGCAGAAATACCTATAGCCAATATCGTTTCAGCGAACGAAGAAGAAGCCAGTGTCGCTCCGGCTGTTGTCGATGCGGTAGCCGCCGACATCAACGCGCCTGATATAGGAGCAATCAATACATCACTCATATGAGCATGATCCAATCCTGTAAGAATCCAATCTTTCAAAGAAGAGTTCTTTATGATGCCGGCAATAGTTCCAGTTCCTATCAACAGAATAGCTACCACAGACATCTTTTGCAGCCCATATGCTATACTCGGAAGAATATTTTTCCATTGTTTCATACAGATAGCACCACATAACCCACCTACCGGCAAAGCTATCAAAGGATCGATATTAATTCCTACCGCAGGACGTAATGCCAATAAAACAATCGTAACAACAGGAGCAATCAGACTGGTTCTTAACAAAGGAAGATTTCTCTCTTCCTCTTTATCCTCTGTTTGCATCATTGTTTTTTTGTTTTTTACCGATTGAGGCATTAGACGAACAATAACGAAAACAGTGAAAAACAAACCGATCACTGCCGGTAAAATATTGGCAAACATTACAGCCGATAGATCTGCATTAAAATTTCCGGCTGCTATAATGGTGTTCGGGTTAGGTGATATGATATTTCCACATTTACCTCCCCCGATCATAGCAATAAGCAATACAGATGGAGACAGATTTAGACGCTTGCCTATCGAAAGAGCCACCGGCGCAACGGTTATCACTGCCACATCAATAAAGACGCCTACCGTACAAAGCAACATCGTTGCGAGTGCCAATGCCATAAATACCCGTTTTTCACCCATTTTGTTTATAATCGCATTGGAGATGACCGTGGTAGCTCCGGTTTGTATCAATATGCCTGACAAGACTCCGGCTGTCAGAATCCGCAATACCGCCGGGGTAACCTCTTTCACCCCTTCGGTCATCACCGTAACGGTCTCATTCAAAGATAGTCCTCCCAACAACCCTCCGACTATCGCTCCGATAATCAGACTGTATGTCGGAGAAAGCTTTCTTATGATTAACAGTATGGATAATGAAAGCCCGATTAATGCGCCTATCGCTGTCATTGAGTATTATTTAGTAAATTGTTTTATGATTCTCACCACCTGTCGCACCGTTCTCTCTATGTTTTCTTTCGTAAACTCCGGTTGCATCGCCTCTTCAAGTGTTACCGGAAAAGGTTGAATAGGCAGTACGGCAGTAAACCCCATCCTATTAAGCGCTTCGGTGGCTTCGACTGCTCCCCCAAACGCTATCACCGGAACCTGACATTTCTCACCGACACGTAAAATTCCGTCCAGTGCCTTTCCCATACCAGTCTGGCGATCCAGTTTCCCCTCTCCAGTCAGTATCAGATCTGCCTGTCGAACGACCTCCTCGAAACGAAGCGTTTTCAATATAACTTCTATTCCGGATTGCAATTCTGCATTCAAAAACGGAAGCAGGCCACCTCCCATTCCTCCAGCGGCTCCGGCACCTGGAAGCTGCGATATATCCATATTTGTATATTCCTTTATCACCTGTGCATAATGCCGCAACCCATTGTCCAACTCTATCACTTGCAAACTATTTGCCCCTTTTTGGGGAGCATATACATAGGCCGCACCCTCTTCTCCAAAAAATGGATTACTAACATCACAGGCAATCATAAATTTACTATCCTTCAATGCCGGATTTAATTGGGAAATATCTATTTGATGGACTTTTATCAGATTTTCGCCGACAGGCTCCAACCCACCGTTTCCACTATCTAAGAAACGTGCACCTAAAGCCTTCAGCAGACCTATTCCCGCATCATTTGTAGCACTTCCGCCGATCCCGATAATGAATTCCCGACACCCGCGTTTTAATGCGTCAGCAACCATTTCTCCAACTCCATAAGTCGTAGTCTTCATGGGATTTCTTCGATTTGAATCAATCAATGGCAGACCGCAGGCCGAGGCCATTTCGATAATAGCCATCGCACCATTGTTTACGATGCCATACGATACTTCAATTGGCTTCATGAATGGATCATGCACCCGACATGACACCGTTTGAGCATGAAGGGCAGAGCATAGAGCTTCTGTAGTCCCTTCGCCGCCATCAGCTATGGGGAAACGTATAATCTGACAGTCGGGTAATTCCTCCTGAATCGCTTTTTCGGCAGCTTTTGCTATCTCGAAAGAACCGACCGAACCTTTAAACGAGTCGAATGCCAATACAATCTTTTTCATAAAAGCTATCACTTATTTGTTTTCTCTATTAAATTCAATGCAGCCTTGACCGGGTCATCAAACGGAGTCGTACTGTTGCTCCAGGGAGATGTAATCCATTGCTCCTCCCATTCCCGGATTTTATCCCGATCTTTTGTGAAATAGAGCTGTATACGAGGGATATAGTAGTCTTTAATCAGTCCGCTCCAGAAACGGGCGGCATAATCCTCCTGGATACCACCCCAACTTGTAATCAAGCGTTTGGCATTTGCTTCATAAGCATCTTTTTCCTGAAGAGTTGTTCCGCTATTGCGCGCAAGTTCCACCCATTCTTCTAATCGATATAAAGGATGAGAAGCCAACAGCCTGTCAACGTCCATCAATAAATCAACAGTTTGTTGCAGATTACGTTGCGCTGCGAGAACACGATTCTCCAAATCATCTTTTAGGGCCTGCTTATAAAAATTCTCAGCTTTAGCCGCTACATAATACGAAACAAACTCTATGAGGTCGTTTCTGTATAATTCAGAGCTTTTCAGTTCGTCAGCGCAACTAGCATACAAACGTATAGCTTGCAAATAATCATCACTAAGGTCGATTTTACTGATCCGCCGTTGATCGGGAATTACAGTTTGCCAGGTAAAACGGGGGTATGAATACAAAGAACTATATGCTGTCTTCCGAAAGAGTTTCCAAGCTTCCTCCATGGCATCGGGATATCCCCCATAACGGGCCTCACAGTACATCTTCATCCAATCGTCCAGATCGATACTATCTGATGACCATCCCATATCGGCCAACAATTCGTAAACAACCTCATTGTTTTCGAGTCCTTCAGGGGCAGAACCGAACCCAATCAAGTTACCTTTATTAGCTGCACGTAACGCTTTGACCGAGGAGCTTGCATACATGTCCAAGTCTCCTGTCATGGTGTTTTTCCCGCCAAAGTTGGGTACATAGCTGAATATCCATTTCTTTCCGTAAAATCCATCATGTACTTTCCATGTTTGTTCGGTGTTCCATACCCATTTCGGATAATCATTGCCCAAATCAATGATAATCATTTTATCATCAGGTACATTGCTCAACAGGGCTTTAAGCGATTCTTTATCCCAGAATGAATGTTGATATCCGAATGTCCATCCCTGTGTAACCCAAACGGCATCCGGGTTTCCGGCTGCAATTGATTTATAGATCGTTTCTCCATACTCGGCCAATAACTTACATTTCGCTTCTTTATCTTCCTTATCGATAGGCAGTTCCATCTCATTAAAACTATCCGAGAGATAATACGTATTTTCTCCAAACTCTTTTTCCCACTCTTCGACAAACAGTTTGCCTATCTCTTCGAAGAAAGGCGAATCCGGTGGCAATACATAGGCATTGTACTCTTCATCAAAACCACCCCACCGCATGTGTCGGAATTGCGTATCGGGATGTTTCTGTACGAATGCTTCCGGCACGAAACCTGCAAACGCAGGTGCTATGGGCTGCATACCCAACTCGCGCATACGGGTCAGGATTTGATGCTGCAAAATGATTTGGTTCTGCTGCCAGGCATCAGATAAGGGACCGTCCCACTTGTTCAGATTGCCCATGCGATGCCAGGGAAGGTGTGCAGGGGCAGTGAAAAATTCACGGATTTCTTCTTTAGCCAATCCCATACGCAGCCATACCCGTTCCGCAATGGCTTCGCTGGCCACGGTAGCCAAGGGCATATTTACACCATAAAGAGCCATCCTGTCAATTTCCTTCTCCCAACGCTCCCAGTCCCAGTAAGGGGTAGTGTAGCCGAATGTACAAACATTAAGAAAATAGCGCAACTCATAAGGGGACACCTGTTCATACAATTCATAATCAGGCCACGGCATCACCGACGTTATATGTTCACCGCTCCATGTTTTCATACTCTTGCAGGCCTCTTTCATGTACGTATGAAAAGCGTAACAGATAGCAACGGAGCTACTTCCCCTTAGGGTAAGCTGGCCGTCGCTTGCTATCACTTCGAATATATCTTTACCATCGGATGGTTCGATATATTCAAAGTGGATAGACTGTGCTCTTTCCCCAATCTGACGTTCTATTAACTGTTTGGCGGGGGTGATAATATCCGTCTTAGGCTTGTGGCATGAGCAGAAAAAAAGCGTTGTTGAAATCAGTAAATACTTGATTATTGTATGTATCATAGAAAATCATAAATGTTATAAGTGAGTATCAATATTTTTTCTTCGATGCTTCCTTCACATATTCCAGTTCCGTAATAATCGGTAAATGGTCTGACAAAAGCGACTGAACAGTTTGCGTACTAATCACACGCCATCCTTTTTGCGGGTATGCAAACAAGTAATCAATCTTAATCACAGGTTTCCATGCCGGCATCCCGAAATCATCGTTACTCGCAGCAAACCAACTATCCATACCACGTATTGCCTCGGAGTAATGACGCGCGTTGAAATCACCTCCCAAAATTATAGGATATTTATAATTTTTGAAATGCCCGGTAATAAATTTTATTTGCTCCGCCCTTGTTTCTTGAGAGTTGACGTCCAGATGCGTAGAGGTAAAAACAATGGTATCATTCCCCATTTCGAATAATCCCTCCAGCATGGCCCGCCTCTCATGCTCTTTGACCGGATGGGGCAGCATTATCTTTTGTACAGAAATATATGGATATTTACTTAACATCCCAATGCCATAATAACCGGTAGAATAATCAATCGTCTTTCCGTAAAGCCCAAACATCCCTGTATGATAGGCAAGTTCGGATATAAAATCCTTTCCCTTCTGATGCGGGGTACGCTTACGGTCTGTTTTGCTATCCACTTCCTGAAGTGCCACAAAATCAGGCTTGAAGGATTTGATGTGATGAGCAAGTTCCTCTAAAGATGCCAGTTCGCCAAATCTCAAATTATAGGTCATTACCCGTACCCGTAGAGTATCTTGCGCATAGGCAACGCCCAAAGTCAGGCATAAAAACAATAATAAATATTTCTTCATTGAATACATGATTTCTATTTTTTAATGATTACTTTTCCCAGCCCGGATTTTGTCCTAACAGAGGGTTCTTCTGACGCTCGGGATTAGGCACGGGCCACAAATAATGTTTCGTTGCGTCGAAGTAACGCGCGCCGCCTTCCGCGGTAGATTTTTCGTAGATAACATCACCAAACTCATCTACTCCGGTATCGGGATATGGGTTGGCGCCCAAATCATTCATACAAACTTTCAGGCTGGGACCGGTGATGGCACGTCCAAAGCGAAGTTCGCCTTCACGCCAGCGCATCACATCGGCGTATCTTGTTCCTTCACCTGCCAACTCAATGCGACGTTCTCTTCTCAATTCGGTTTCGAGATCCATCCCCCATGCGCTAAGTTCGTCGAGGTTCATACGATGCATATTCACACGATCTCTAAGCCTGTTAATGGAGTAGTCAATCTGTGCTTGTGTCAGATTCTTGCCTTGCAGTTCGAAAGTGGCTTCGGCCCAAATCAGCAAGATTTCGGCAAAACGGATGACATTAAGATTCCCATGTCCGTCTACACTCGAACCGGCCAAATCAATATCGTTATACTTTTTCAGATAGAAGCCTGTACGGCTATTTGCCCCCACACGGTTATTATTTTGCAATGAAGCAAAACGAGGCAAATTAAATGTCTCGTTGGCCTTATCCGCATCAGGGTCACCGTCATCTCCTCCCGGCCATTTGTCACCCGGAGCATATAAAGTCATCTTCATTCTAGGATCTCTGTTCCGGAAGTAATCCACATAATGCTCTTCAGGCGACTTGTATAACGATGAGGTCTGCACACCGGTCTTTTTATAATATTCCAGTCCGGTTTTTGCCGGCTTACCGTCTGTACACAGATAAGCATCCACTAACGACTTCGTCGGATTGAGACGTATGTAGTCTGTCGGACAGCAAGTTTCATTGGGCAGACTTTGCGTACGGATTTCGGGTACAAAAAGGCTATATACGATGGCTTCGATATTTTTCGGATCATTCTCGACATCCCCTTCGTGATGGAACAGTTTTTCATATTCATACAGGCCATAGGGACTGTTTTCGATGATATATTCACTCGTTTTTGCAGCCAGTTCCCACCTTTCGTTTTGCAAGGCAATACGTGCCAATATAGCCAAAGCGCCCCAGCGGTCGAGTCTTCCCAGCTTGTCTCCTGTATATCTTTCTTCAGGCATGCGCTCTGCCGCCCATTTCAAATCCTCGACGAGCAGATCAATGACTTTCTCTCTAGGAGTACGTTCGATATATGCATCTTCGGGCTGGATGACTTCTCCTACCCAGGGAACATCCCCCCAAAATGTCGTGAGGTAAAAGTACATAAGCGCCCGGATGGTTTTTACTTCTGCGGCATAAACGTCTTTCTTACTTTGAGCTACCTGCGCTTTATTATAATTGTCCAGGAAATTATTGCAGCGATAAATATAACTATACGCTCCTGTCCAATAAGTAGTGAAAGGAAAGCCATCAGTATAAGAGTGCTTGCCTCCCGAAACCTTACTCAGTCCACTGGTAATATTCCCCCACATAACAGTTTCGGCCGTCGATTCGGTCCAATTCACGAGATAGTCTTTTTGCAAAGCTTCGTAACAGGGAGGCAAGGCATTTTCAAGCTGATCTTCATTTACCCAGAATGTTACATTGTCCGGCTCGTTAGGATTCGTTCTATCCAGAAAATCGCTACATGAGGTAACTATACCCAATAAAGCAATGATTAAAAAGTATTTTGAGTATTTCATCTTTATGGTCATTTAATAGGTTAGAATGTTACTGATAATCCAAAAACATAGGTTTTTACTTGCGGATAGACATCTCCGCTGGTGGTCCTCACTTCAGGGTCATAAGCTCCGAAGTAATCGGTTTTAGTAAACAAGTTATCTGCCGAAGCATATACTCTAAGACTATTAATGCCAAGAGGTGCCACCATTCGGGTAGGAAAACGATAACCTATCTGAATATTCTTCAGGCGCAAGTACGATGCATCCTCTTTCCAGTAATCACTGAAGAGCCTGTTGTGCTCCTGCGACTGATAAAGTCTGGGATAAGAAGCATTTGGATTCATAGGCGTCCATCTGTCAAGATGCTCTTTTTTAGGGATCGAGTAGTCATTAATAAACGCATGCCGAGCCTCATCCTCAAGGTAACCGGCAACTTTGCCTACTCCTTGCAAATAGAAACTGAAGTCGATGCCTTTCCATTCCAAACCACCTTTGATTGCATAAGTATAATGAGGATCTCTATCACCGAACACCACTTTATCGTAGTCATCAACTACCCCGTCGGGAGCGCCGTCAGGACCACTGATGTCCCGGTACTTAATGTCTCCGGGCTGTACAATGCCGTTTTGTGATGCAACAAGAGGAAACTTCGGTTTCTGATACTTACCTGTAGTTGTATTCACTGATTCGAAGTCATACACTTGTGCCAGCCCATCGGTCAGATAACCATAGAAAGCACCTATCGGATCACCTACCCGACGATACGAACCGGAAGCCGTACTGGTCAGAGACTCCGGAGTCCCACCCAAATCGGTAATTTTATTACGGGCGTCCGACAGATTGAACCCGAGATTGTAATTTACATTTCCGATCTTATCACGCCATGACAGATTAAGTTCCCATCCTTTGACATCAATCTTACCAAGGTTGACATAACCTACATTACTACTAGGAACCCCGACAATAGCCGGGACATCGGGACGAACCAATGCATCGATATTTTCTTTCTTATACCAATCGAAGTCCACATTCAGTCTATTGTTCAAAAAACTAAGATCCATTCCGAAATTAAGCATGCGGATGGTTTCCCACTTAATGTCGGGATTACCGATCTTGTTTTGCCAAAGCCCCATAACAGGTGTATTAGAAGCTCCGATAGGATAGGACTCTTCGGTTATGATAGGCGACAAATAAGGATAGTAATTACCGGGAATGTTTTGATTTCCCAACTCACCCCAGGAAGCACGCAGCTTACCCGAGCTCAATACCGGAGTAGCGAACTCCATGAATTTTTCACGTGAAAAGTTCCATCCTGCCGAGAATGACGGAAAATATCCCCAACGATTGCCTTTGGCAAACCTTGAAGTTCCATCGGCACGCAGATTGGCTTCAAACAGGTATTTGCCGTCAAAAGCATAGTTGACACGACCAAAGTAAGAACGCAAAGCCCACTCGTCTTTTGTTCCGCTATTCATAAAATTAATCATACCGGCACTAATAACGTGAATATCCTCAACCATCACATTATCACGCGTAGCACCCAGCGTGCTTCTGCTTTCCCATTCTTGCGAAAATCCCAACAATGTTCCCAACTCATGGCGCCCTATTGTTTTATTAAAGTTCAAGGTGAACTGCAACGTCTGGGTCATAACATCGAGATGGCTTTGTGAGATATAGTCCTTGGCATCTTCATTTGCTTTCAACGGACTACCGTCCGAATAATAAGACAACATCTTCGGATTAAACTCATCCACCTGACGGGTATATATATTAGCAGAATACTGCATACCTGCGTTCAGTCCGTCTATAATTTTAAGATCTGCATTGAATATTCCATTGAGCACCCGGGTTTTCCGTTCTTCCGTTCCCGACTCATAGGCTACCTGCAAGGGGTTACGTACCGAACCGTACGACCAGTTCTCACTATCCACCATCCGGCCATTCTCATCAGGAACCTGCCACTTGACGGGTAGTAACGGAGACATACGCTGTGACAGGCGGAACACTCCTGATGTGCCGCTATAGCCTAAGTCCTTCTTATAGAAATCGACATAACTCATCTGCCCGGTCAGTTTCAGACGATCATACACCTCCGTGTTTACACTGATACGCGCATTATGTCTTTTGGAACTGTATCCGTCACCTACAACCAGTCCATCCTGATCCAAGTAACCATACGACATGAAAAATCCGGTTTTCTCGCTTCCACCCCGTGCACTCACATTATGTCCCGTCTGAAAAGCCCGGCTTTTGTATATTTCATCAACCCAATCAGTATTGGAATATTCGTTAGGATACAGTCCCGAATCATATTTATCGAAAGCCTCCTGTGTATAGGGCTTGGAAAATCCGGCAGCACTCATAGCTTCATTGGAAAGTTCCATATACTCCCTTCCGTTGACAAGTTCGGGCAATGCTGTGGGAGTCTGGAAGCCGGCATATCCGTTATATTGGAATTCTACCCGTTCTTTCTTTTCTCCTTTTTTAGTCGTTACAAGAATAACACCGTTGGCGGCACGCGCTCCATAAATAGCAGATGACGCGGCATCTTTCAACACTGATACGCTTTCGATATCCGAAGGATTCAATAAGTTGATGTCTCCCCCGGCTACCCCATCAATCAAAATTAAAGGCGCTGTACTACTATTGATGGTTCCTGTACCACGAATGTTGATATTGGGCACAGCACCCGGCTGTCCCGAAGAGGCAACGATACTAACTCCGGGAAGCAATCCTTGCAAGCCCGTAGTTACGTTAGTAATAGGTCTGTTCTCGATAGCCTCCGCTTTAACCATAGATACGGCACCTGTTACATTTACCTTCTTTTGCACACCATAACCAACAACGACTACATCTTCCAGGCTGACAGCATCCTCTTTCATCACCACATTTACTGTCGTTTCTTTCGCCATGACGCTTTCTTCACGGTAGCCCACGTATGAATAGCGAAGAGTGCTTCCATAAGGCACTTTGATGGAATACTGACCATTGATATCGGTGATTGTACCAGTAGTTGCTCCTTTTACCGATACGGTAGCCCCGATAATCGCTTCCGCATTCTCGTCAGTTACCTTACCTTTCACGTATAGTTCCTTCCTACTCTCCTGCGGCTCGACAGGTTCTGTTTTATTTTGATATTCTTTATTATAAAACAAAATACTGTCATCCAGGAAACGGAATCCGATGTTAGTCCCTTTCAGCAAAAGAGTCAGTGCTCTGTTCACCTCTGTGTCTTTTACCTCCAATGACACTTTCCTATTCGTATCCACAAATTCTTTACTATAGGCTACATTCATCGAAGCCTTCTCCGCTATCTGATTGATAGCTTCTTTAAGAGGAAGCTCTTTGATACTAACCGATATTTTTTGCTGCTGTGCATAAACAAGAGTTGTGACAAATATGCACATTAGAGCTACAATACACCTTCTACCGGTGAATGAAAAAGGAGAATCTTTTTCCATAATATTAGTCTTTAATGTTTATAGTTCAATATCTATTAGGGAATACACAATAGATATTAAAAAGTATTACAGCGAATAAGTTAACAAATATTAATTCAAGAATATAGGGGAAATTTGCCGGAAATTAATCCATAAGTATTGATAAGCATTGAATGGAAGAACAAGTGGGATTTAAGTATTTTCCCCGATCAAGAATAATCAATCCGCCATCGCCAGCGTCAGCACACTAATCGCACTCCTTCAACCTCCGCCAGCCGCGAAGCACACGCAACAGTGGTAACCCCTGTTCTCAATACATCATCCACAATCAGAATATGCTTTCCGACCAGAGAATCCGCATGATTCAATTCAAAAATTCCATCCACATTCTCCCAGCGCTCGAATACGGATTTGCGTGTCTGTGTCTCCGTATTCTTCCGGCGGACTACCGATTCCACACACACGGCAATACCCATCACAGCCTCAATACCCCGTGCTATACATTCACTTTGGTTATAGTCACGGAACTGCTGTTTCTTTTTATGCAATGGTATGGGAATTATCACATCAACTCCCTCGAAGAAATCCGAATCCAATAACTCGGCAGCCATATATCTTCCCATAACTGTTCCGATCTTTTTCTTTCCCCCATACTTCAGCTGATGAAGAATCTGCCGGAAATCACTCCCTTTCCGGTAGAAGAAAAAGAGGTGCCCTCTCCAAAGGAATCTGCTCCCAGAAAAGCCGTTCTACCGGATTATCCTTCCGGAGATGACAGTTCGTACGCGGAAGGGTGATATTACATATAGTACAAAGACATTCTTCACCCTTTGACAGCGGCCTGCCACAAACTATGCAACAACGGGGAAACAATAAAGATAAGAATGAATGGAGCCAGTCTTTTATAAAAAGAAGTGTATGTTTCATAATAGTAGCAAGGATTAATAAGCAGACCGTTTCTCCTACATCTCCAACGGGGGGACCTCCGCCGACAGCTCCTGAAACAACGGATGCAGGTACCCGTTCGTTGCAATGATATGATGTCCCTCTATAAAGTGGTCCTCACCATAGAAATAAGAGTAGTAAACTTTAAACATTCATAGTAAGAAGCCCAAAATCCCGGCTTGAATTCAGGCATACCAGTTTTTTTTCATCTCTCACGTCTCTCACAAACTACAGTTAACATGCTAATTATCAAAAAGATAATAAATAAGAAATGATTCTATTGACCTGTATCTCTCATATTTTACCCTGTCGTCTCTCATACTTTTCTCAATATATCTCTCATAGCAATTTGCTTTTTAAAAAACAATCAACCGTATTTTACAGACCAAACTACTACGTTTTATGCACAGAGTATCTATTAACTATTCTGCTTATTGGATAAAAAGTCCCAAAGCGGTAACAACTATTTAAAACCAGCTAATTCCACCGCCTTGAATTATTATTGTGCCACTTTATTGGCACAATAATGCCTATTCATTGGCACAACTGTGCCACTTATATGGCACGGTTATGCCAACGAACTGGCAATGATAGTCTGAAAAGCCATTCATACCCATCTGAATAAAAAGAGAACAGACCAGTTTCTTTATAGTCCACCGCACATTTAACACATCTATTTTTGAACCTTTTATTTTTTATCTTGTTCTTTCTCCAAAAGCCTAAGGTACCAATAGGGCAGGAATTTATATTTAACCTAAACATTATAGAAGTATGAAGAAATTTATTCCCTTATTATTAGCGGTCTTCGCAATAGCATTCGTATCTTGCGAAAAAGACCCCGACATGGATAAGCTGGACAGCAAGTATCTGGTTTATACCAATTATGACACGAAAGCAGACTTCAAAGCTTTCGAAACCTATTACTTACCGGATAGCATCCTTGTTATCGGCAACAGTAAAGACGCCGAATATTGGAAAGACGAAAGTGCACAGGAAATCCTCAGCGCATACGTTGCCAATATGGACAACCGCGGTTATGTCCGTACAGACAATCGCGAAGACGCCGACCTCGGTTTGCAAGTGAGTTACGTAAAGAGCACTTACTACTTTACGGACTACGGACGCCCCGAATGGTGGTGGAACTACCCGGGCTATTGGGATGCTCCTTACTGGGGTAACTGGGGCGGATGGTACTATCCGTATGCCGTAAACTATGCTTATAGTACCGGTTCCTTCATCACCGAATTGCTGAACCTCGACGCTCCCCAAGGCGAAAAGGAAAAACTTCCCGTGCTGTGGACCAGCTACATGAGCGGGTTATTGAGCGGCTCGACCTCTTTCAACACCAAAATGGCAGTGGAAGGCGTGAATCAGGCTTTTACACAATCTGCCTATCTTAACAGAATGAGTGCCCAGCCGAGATAAACTACCACCTCCTTCTATGCCAATAGAAAGCTATTGTTGAATTTATAAAACAAGAACAAGTATGAAAACATTGAAATATATATCCTTGAGGGCATTCGCAATCGCCGCCCTCGCCCTTGTCTTCGCCATGCCGGCAAAGGCACAGATGACCGATAACGGTTATGCCAACATCGACTGGCAGTTCAATTTCCCCTTAAACAACCACTTTGCCGACAAAGGCAGCGGATGGGGTATGAACTTTGAAGGCGGTTACTTCCTGACGTCCAACTTTGCTTTGGGAGGCTTCCTGGCTTATCATAGCAACCATGAATATTTCAGCCGTCAGACCTTGCCGGTCGGTACGAGCGGCAGTTTGAATACCGACCAGCAGCATACCGTATTCCAGTTGCCTTTCGGTCTTGCCACACGTTATGCGTGGAACCGTGGCGGTGCATTCCAACCGTATGTGGGTGTAAAACTCGGTACACAGTATGCACAGTTGAAGTCCACTTTCAATGTATTTGAAACCAATAAAGATACATGGGGATTCTACGTATCTCCGGAAATCGGTTTCAACGTTTACCCGTGGGCTTACGGTCCGGGCCTGCACTTCGCAGCCTATTACAGCTACGGGACCAACAAAGGCGACCTCTTCACTTACAGTGTGGACGGTATGAACAACTTAGGTCTGCGTATCGGTATTGCATTCTGACATACACACCTAAAACTTAACAGAATAAATTAATTGTTTCAAAAAAAAGAGATGCTGCCTAACGATTTCAAGTTAGCCGGCATCTCCTTTTTTTATTCTGATGCGATTGCCTTACTTCAACACAGCCCGATACATCGCTTCCTGTATTCTTTCCCGAATATCCGATTTCAGCAATTTCGCATTCCACACCTCCGGATAAATACGATTGCTGAGGAATACATACACCAAGCCGTTATCCGGGTCTACCCATGCACAAGTTCCGGTAAAGCCCGTATGTCCGTACACCGATGCCGGAGCGGAAAGGGCGCAGGGACTTTTCGCAGGATTCTGCACATCCGGCTTATCGAAGCCCAAACCACGGCGGCATCCCTTGGCAACCGTAGTGGTAAAGAGCCTGCACGTCTCCTTGCTTAAATAACGTTTTCCGTTCAACTCACCGCCATTCAGCAGCATCTGATAAATCTGCGCCACTTCCTCAGCCGTGGAGAACAATCCCGCATTGCCGGAAACACCGCCTTGAAAAGCGGCCGATTCATCGTGTGCAAATCCTTGCAAAACTGTTTTCCGCAGGAAAGGGTCAACGGACGAAGGCACAATTTCCTCTTTAGACAAGAACCGTAACGGAAGATACCCGGTACGCTTCAGCCCCATCGGAGTATAAAACTCTTGAGCAAGAAACTCATCCATAGGCATTCCTGCACGTGCCTCAACCACCTGCTGCAGCAGAATGAAGCCCACACAGCTATAACGATACCGTTTATCCCTCAAAGGCGCATCCGCTATCTTTTGGAGATACTCCTTTTTGAAAGACTTATTCAACCAAAGACTGTCACAGACCTGTAAAGTACATTCAGCTGTACGTACTTTCGACGTCAGCCCCGGACGGAAACGAAAATTCGGGTTAGCCCACGTCTGCCGCCCGATACGGGCAGGATGCAGTTTATCCGGTCGTGCCTTAAATAATGTACCCTCGTAACTATCCTCATCAATGGCATCCTGATAGAACAGCAAGGTGGAAGGCAATCCCGACTGGTGGAACAGCAGTTCCCTGACCGTTATATTGCGTTTATCCGTATCCTGCAGGTAGGGAAGATAATCAGACACACGGTCTGTCAGGCTTAAACGGCCTTTATCATAAAGCTTCATTACGGCCAATAAGGTAGCTGTCGTCTTCGTCAAAGATGCAACGTCATATACGGATGCCGGTGTCACCGGAACTGCTTCCTTATTTCCGGTTGTATATGTATAAGTACCGAAAGCCTTATTATACATCTCTTTCCCGTCCTTCAAAACCACTACCTGACATCCCGGATAGGCTCCTTCCCGTATGCCTTCCCGGGCAATCGTATCAATCCGTGCCAAAAAGCGGGAATCCAGGCCATGCTCTTCGGGAATGAAATGAGACTTTGTCTGCGGACTTAAGGTCATCCCTTCTCCGGCGGCAAACAAACTGCCGATACTTGCCGAAAGCCGGCCGTCAGCCACGGCATCCGCATAAAGTATCCCGGCCACCTGCCGCTGTACGTCATCATTCGAAGAATGCGCCAATACCACCGCTTCGGCTGCCGATATGCCCTGACGTATCTGTGGCAGTTGCTTGCCGGAAATAAAGCACACATACACCACCGGAACGTCCGGAGCAAACTCCGCAAAGAAAGACTGATAAGCCGCCAGACGATGCTCGGTAACACATACCAGAATACGTTTATATCCGGACAGTTTATCTCTCAAAGCCTTACGTCCTGCCGCCGGTAAATCTTTTCCCAATTGGAACTCTACCGGATGCGTATATTCGGAAAGCTGCTTGATAAAAGGCCGCATCTCCGCTGCTTCCCCGACATTCAACACCGCAACATCTTTAATCGCCGGATCCAGTGGCAGCACTTTCGCCGCATTGCCCAGCACGGTAACAGCCGCCAGATTCAAACGACGAATCAAATCCCGCGTATAGGGCGTATTAATTCGGGTTCCCAATCCGGAAAGACGAATAAGAGGCTTCTTATTCAGCCCAAGTGCATATTTATAAGTCAATACCTTTCTGCATTTCTCCTCCACCGCCTGCTCCGTCAACTCACCGCGCTTTACGGCAGCCAGTATGGCATCCACTTCTTCTTTTATACGCCGGGGAACGAGCAGTAAGTCATGCCCCGCCTGCAATGCTTTCAAGCAGAGCGACTCATGTTTGGAAACTCCCTTCATAGCCAAAGCATCTGTGAAGACAAGTCCCCGGAACTGCAATTCGCGTGTCAGCAAGTCATAAACCACATTGCGGGAAAGGGAAGAAGGCAATCCGCGCTGCGCCTCAAAAGCAGGCACTTCCAAATGCCCCACCATAATGCCGCCTACCCCTGCCTGAACGGCTTTTCTAAAAGGATACAACTCCACACTGTCCAAACGCTCGCGCGTGAACGGTAAAACCGGAAGCGATTTATGCGAATCCACGTCCGTATCTCCATGCCCCGGAAAATGTTTGGATACCGAGAGTACTCCGCCGTCTTCCAGCCCCCTGGCATAGGCGATAACCTTATTGGCAACGTTCACCGGATTTTCACCGAAAGAGCGGGTGTTGATAACCGGATTTTTCGGGTTGATGTTGACATCCGCCACCGGAGCAAAATTCACCTGTATGCCGAGTTCCCGGCACTGCCTTGCCATTTCCCTGCCATACTCATAGAGCAGGGTATCGTTCTGTATACATCCCAGTACCATATTCTTCGGAAAGACGGGTGTACCCCGCAGACGCATGGAAAGTCCCCACTCACCATCGAACGTAATCAGCAGAGGAATATCCGCCATGCGTTGCGCTTCATTCGTCAGCATGGCCTGGTTTTGCATCAGTCCGCCGGAAAACAGCAAACCGCCGACTTTATAATCCTCGACAACCTTGCGCAGCAACTCCTTGTTGCCCTTGTCCTGATAGGGGGCGATTGTATAGATAAAAAGCTGTCCTATCCGCTCTTTCAGGCTGAGTGTGCCCAAAACCGAATCCACCCACTGCCTGCATCGCACATCATCCACTGCCGACCTCACCAGCAACGGCTCCACGGGGGGAACAACGGCAGGTGTCGCCGGACAACGTTTCGCATCCGAAGCAAAACGCCCGCAACATCCCATTATAACCAGTATAAACAGTAACAGCCTTTTCATCCGCTATTCCTTCGTCAGTGTCAAATCCAATTCTCCTACAAAAATGCCGCTTCTCCCGGTGTGCAATACCGGCATACTCTTCCCCTCCGCATTCAGGCAGAAAGCCGGTTTCTCCATAAAAGTATGAGAATGGCCGCCCAATATTACATCAATTCCCCTGGTTGCCGCCGCCAGCTTCTCATCGCAGACTTCATTCTTAAGACGGAAGCCGAGATGGGAAAGACAGATAACGACATCACACCCTTCCTTGGTCCGCAAAAGGTCGGTTACTTCCTGCGCTGCAACAATAGGATCGTTGTATACAATGCCTTCACACTTATCGGCCTGTACCAGCCCTTCCATCTTGGGACTCACCCCGAACACTCCGATTTTCATACCTCCGCGTTCCAGGACTACATAAGGTTTCACCAGTCCCTCAAGAACTGTTCCGGTGACATCGTAATTGGCACATACCACCGGAAAGTGGGCCATACGGAACAAACGCGCCATATTATCCAGCCCGAAGTCAAACTCATGATTACCGATAGTCATGGCATCATAGCCCATAAGGTTCATCATCCGGACTTCCACCTCGCCCCGGAAAAGATTGTAATAGGGCGTACCTTGCGAAATGTCGCCGCAGTCAAAGAGCAGGACATCCGGATTCTTGGTACGGAAATCTTTTAGAAAAGTGGCGCGGCGTACCACACCGCCCGCCCCTGCATACGGGTCGGCAGCGTGCTGGTCAATCGGTTCGATACGGCTGTGAGTGTCACTTGTATGCAGAATGACCAATTGCTTGGTCTGCTGTGCCGATGCTGTCAGCAATGCACAGAACATCAGCAGGCAATATATAGATATACGTTTCATCGAATTCTCTTTTTTAGTTTTCTGTTCTTAATCTTCCACGGTGATTCGTCCTTCCATGCGCGAAGTAATCTTCTTGCCTGCTGCCGTCTGTTGCTCTACATAGTCCATAAACAGACCGCGCAAGGTCGCACCCGGCGGACAATCTCTCTTTTCGGCCTGAATCAGGGCGGTCATATCGCTATTGCCATCGGCCAGATAATCGATAGTGGCAACCGTGTACAGCTTGTCGTCGACAACCGGCTTGCCGGCTACGGTAGCCCCGAGCAACTTTCCGCTTTTGGTAATCCGCAAGTTCACGCCGCTGACTCCTTCGCCGCCGCGTGCCGCAATGCTCTCAAACAGTTGCTTCAGATAAACACCTTTCAAAGTCACGACACAAAGTGAGTTCTCGAACGGCAGTATTTCGTAGATGTTGCTGCAAGTAATGGGGCCTTCCGTCAGCACGTTCCGCAATCCACCCATATTCACAAGCCCCATATCGGCAGGTTTTCCAAGCACCTGCGCAGCCGCTCCGCGCAGCACATCGGCCACCAGATTGGAAAGGAGGCTTTCGGGAGCTCCTTTATCCATAGACATCTCGGCAGTGCCCACTACCCGGTACATCATACTGTCTATCTTCGCCTTGTAGGGGGCAAGTAACGCTATGGCTTCCGCATCGGGAGCAACATCATAGGTAGAGTCTATCGGCTGCATGCGCCCTTCGGCTTTTGTCACTTCGTAGGCCGAATGGCAAGATGCAAATAAAAACATCACTGCCAACGCTGTTCCTGAGACGATTTTCAAATAACATTTCTTCATATTCATCCATTTTTAAATTGCTACAAATATACTTTTCTTTTGCTGTAATCCCAAAGAGGAACGGCATTTCTTTCCATCCTGCAAAAAAGAAAAAGAGTACATCTCTTTGTCAATCAAAAGAAAAACTCTACCTTTGCACCGCTTTCGCGCAATCGCTGTCAGGACACCGAGTGAGAAGCCTGGTATGTTGCGTTGTAACGATCAAACAATTTAATAATAAGAACAATGGATTTAATTAAAATTGCAGAAGAAGCATTTGCTACCGGCAAACAACACCCGAGCTTCAAGGCAGGTGACACTGTTACAGTAGCATATCGTATCGTCGAAGGTAACAAAGAACGTGTACAGTTGTACCGTGGCGTTGTTATCAAGATTGCCGGACATGGAGAGAAGAAGCGTTTTACTGTACGTAAGATGTCTGGTACTGTAGGTGTAGAACGTATTTTCCCGATTGAATCACCGGCTATCGACAGCATCGAAGTGAACAAAGTGGGTAAAGTTCGTCGCGCTAAATTGTACTACCTGCGTGCTCTTACCGGTAAGAAAGCAAGAATTAAAGAAAAAAGAGTTAACGGTTAATCCCAAACTCCTATTTCTAAATAAAAAAGGGAAGCCGATTGATTCGGTTTCCCTTTTTTAATGTCTCAAATACCTCACCCCACGGAATGGAATTATTTGTCTTACGGAACGGACAAATATCCCTTCGCCCGCTATCCCGTATGAATAAAAAATGCGAAAAGCAAAGGGAGTACAAGCAAACCTGCATTTTCTACAAACATTTTCTTTTTTCGTAGGATTAATAAAGATTTTTCATTATAGTAAAAAAAACGTTTGATACGGTTGAAAACTTTATCTGGTGTATATCCAAAAAAAATACCGCCCAGCCGAGAAATTATATTCCGGCAGGGCGGCTATATTTTCAATCAAAGACTGAGCTTATTTAATATCTCTCAACTCCCAGCCCAACGCACTGGCTCCCAGCACAGCAGCATCAGAGTCTTTCAGTTCGGACATCATCAATTTGGCCTTGCCCTTGTAAATCATCAGGATATTGTCATCAATAGCTTTCTGGATAGGCTTGAAGATGTAATCTCCGGACTTAGCCAACCCACCGAACAGAATAATTGCTTCGGGACTGGAGAAAGCAATGAAGTCTGCAATAGCCTCTCCCAGAATAGTACCGGTAAAGTCAAAAATATCCTGTGCCAGCTTGTCACCCTGAACGGCTGCATCATACACATCCTTAGAGGTGATGTTTTCGGCCGGAATGGAACGCAACAAACTCGGTTCGGTACGTGCAGTGAGGAACTCACGTGCAGTACGCGCCACACCGGTAGCCGAACAGTAAGTTTCCAGACAGCCGTGGCGACCGCATCCGCAGAGACGACCGTTTTCGCGACGTATGATAGTGTGTCCCAACTCTCCGGCAAAACCATCGTGCCCGTATACCATTTGTCCGTTGATAACGATACCGCTGCCTACGCCCGTACCCAGCGTTATCATGATGAAATCTTTCATACCGCGTGCAGCGCCGTAGGTCATTTCACCGATAGCGGCGGCATTGGCGTCATTGGTCAGTGCCGTAGGGATGCCCAAACGTTCTTCAAACATGGCTGCCAAAGGAATTACTCCTTTCCACGGAAGATTCGGGGCAAACTCGATTGTACCGCTGTAATAGTTGCCGTTAGGAGCACCGATACCGATACCTTTTATTTTATCAACACCGCCATTTGCGATAATCAGCGGAAGAAGATTCTTGCATACTTCGTCTACGTAATTGTCTGCCTCATCATAAGCTCCCGTCTTGATGGAACCACTTGCAAGAATAGTGCCACGTGCATCTACGATACCAAAGACGGTGTTCGTTCCGCCTATGTCAATCCCCACTACATAGGGTTTTTCCATGTTTGAATTCATGATATTTACTTTTTTGTTTAAAGGGTTAGTTATAACATTAATGGTTACAAATTACACAAAGAAAAACGACACTGCAAAATCTTTTTTTAAAAAACTTCACGTCAATTGCAACTTTTCGTCACATAGCTGCGTCTAATAGTTAAAATCAATAAGAACAAAGCTATAAACAGGAAAAACGTGATACAACTGAAAGACATCAACAAGACCTATAATAACGGAGCACCGCTACACGTACTCAAAGGCATCGACCTTGATATCCGAAAAGGAGAGTTCGTCTCTATTATGGGAGCGTCAGGCTCCGGAAAATCCACGCTCCTCAACATCTTAGGCATTTTGGACAACTACGATACAGGAGAATATTACCTGAACGGTACGCTTATCAAGAACCTGAGCGAAAACAAAGCCGCCGAATACCGCAACCGTATGATTGGCTTTATCTTCCAGTCATTCAATCTGATTTCCTTCAAGGATGCAGTAGAGAATGTGGCTCTACCTCTCTTCTATCAAGGAGTAAGCCGCCGGAAGCGTAACGCTATGGCGTTGGAATATCTGGAACGCCTGGGGCTGAAAGAGTGGGCTCACCACATGCCCAACGAAATGTCCGGCGGACAGAAGCAGCGTGTAGCCATTGCCCGTGCATTGATTACCCGCCCCCAGATTATCCTTGCCGACGAACCGACCGGTGCTCTCGACAGCAAGACTTCCGTAGAGGTCATGCAAATTCTGAAAGACTTGCATGAAACGGGCATGACCATCGTGGTCGTAACCCACGAGAGCGGCGTTGCCAATCAGACAGACAAGATTATCCACATTAAAGACGGTGTGATAGGAAGCATTGAAGAGAACCTGAATCACGACGCATCGCCATTCGGCAAGGACGGTTTCATGAAATAACGGACACTGCCGCGTCATTACATTAATCTCCTATCGCTTTATAACATCACTTACAGTAATCATGATAGACCTTTGGCAAGAAATATACGGTACAATCAAGCGTAACAAGTTGCGCACGTTCCTCACCGGTTTTGCAGTGGCGTGGGGCATCTTTATGCTTATCGTACTGCTGGGAGCAGGCAACGGCATCATCCATGCTTTCGAACAAAACGCATCCGAACGCGCATTGAACTCCATCCGCCTGGGCGGTGGCTGGACCACCCAATCGTACGAAGGCTTGAAAGAAGGACGACGTATCCAACTGGAAAACAAAGACCTCGCCGCAACCGAAAAATACTTTCCCGACAATATCATCACTGCCGGCGCCACCCTGCGGCAGGGAGATGTAAACATCAGCTTCGGACAAGAATACATCAATATCTCGCTGATGGGCGTACACCCGAACTACGTAGAGTCCGAAGCCATCAAGACCGCAAGCGGACGCTTTATCAACCGGAACGATGTGAAAGAACGGCGGAAAGTTATCATTCTTCATAAAAAGTCGGCAGAAATTCTTTTCGGAAAGTCACGTACGGAACCAGTCGGCCGGTTTGTCAATGCAGGCGGTGTAGCCTACCGGGTAGTCGGATTGTACGAAGACCAGGGAGACCAAAGCAGCCTGGCCTTTACCCCCTTCTCCACCATGCAAACCATCTATAACAAAGGCGATAAACTCAACAACATCATCTTCACCACCAAAAATCTGACGAGCGAAGCGGCCAACGAAACCTTTGAGAAAGAGTACCGTAAAGTCATTGCCGCCAACCACCGTTTCAACCCGGAAGATGAAGGCGCAATATGGATATGGAACCGCTTTACACAATACATACAAACACAGAACGTAGCCGGCTTGCTGCGTACCGCCATTTGGGTGATAGGTATTTTTACCCTGCTGAGCGGCATCGTAGGCGTATCGAATATCATGCTGATTACCGTCAAGGAACGCACACGCGAGTTCGGCATACGCAAAGCACTGGGTGCAAAGCCTTTTTCCATCCTTCGGCTGATTATTGTAGAAAGCGTTACGATTACCACTTTTTTCGGCTACATCGGCATGGTGGCAGGCATCGGAGCAACGGAATGGATGAATTCCGCCTTCGGCACACAAACAGCGGATGCAGGTATGTTTCAAGCCAGGATGTTCTCAGACCCCACAGTGGATATCGGCATTGCCATACAGGCTACATTGACCCTGATTGTCGCAGGTACGCTTGCCGGATTCTTCCCGGCTAAAAAGGCAGTAAGCATCAGTCCCATCGAAGCACTTAGAGCAGATTAAACGATTATGAGAATAGACATGGATACATGCGAGGAAATCCTCGTTACGATAACAAGAAACAAGACACGCAGTCTGCTGACGGCATTCGGTGTATTCTGGGGCATCTTCATGCTTGTGGCACTTATTGGCGGCGGACAAGGCATGCAGGAACAAATGAAAGCGCAATTTGAAGGTTTCGCTACAAACTCCGGATTTATTGCAGCGCAAAAGACAAGCGAGGCCTACAAAGGATTTCGTAAAGGACGCTGGTGGGACCTGGAAATGGAAGATGTGGAACGGGTACGCAGCATCGACGGAATAAAAACGGCCACTCCTTCATTTGCCTTATGGGGACAGACAGCCGTTTACGGAGAAAACAAATACGAATGCAGCGTCAAAGGTCTATACCCCGAATATGAACAGATAGAACATCAGGAAATGACGTACGGCCGCTTTATCAATGACGTGGATATACGTGAGGCGCGCAAGGTATGCGTCATTGGCAAACGCGTGTACGAAAGCCTCTTCAAGCCGGGCGAGGACCCTTGCGGAAAATATATCAGGGTAAACGGCATTTATTACCGTGTTATCGGCATGTGCTCTTCCGAGGGTAATGTGAACATACAGGGACAGGCTTCGGAAGCGGTTACCCTACCCTTCACAACGATGCAGCAGACATATAATCTGGGACAAAGGATAGATGTAGTCTGTTTTATCATGAAACCGGGAGTGAAGGTTAAGGACGTAGAACCGGAAATAGAACATCGCATCAAAGCCGCCCATTACATCTCGCCGGACGACAAACAGGCAATCATGTTCCTCAATGCAGAAGCCATGTTTTCCATGATGGACACACTGATGACAGGTACCCGCATCCTTATCTGGATGGTGGGCTTGGGAACCTTGTTTGCCGGAGCTATCGGCGTATCCAATATCATGATGGTAACGGTAAAGGAACGCACTACGGAAATAGGCATACGGCGTGCCATCGGTGCCCGTCCCAAAGATATTCTGCAACAAATCCTTTCGGAAAGTATGGTACTGACTACCGTAGCCGGCATGGCAGGTATCTCTTTTGCCGTACTTATACTGCAAATACTGGAAAGCGCAGCGAATGATCCCGGAGTCATCAAGACCCATTATCAAGTCTCCTTCGGACTGGCTATCGGCACTTGCGCCCTTCTCATTGCATTAGGGATGCTGGCAGGACTGGCACCTGCTTACCGCGCAATGGCCATCAAACCTATCGAAGCGATAAGGGATGAGTAAAAAACGGCAAGGTAACAGACTGATAAAACGATAGAAAAATAAAACAATAATACAATAAAGATGAAAACAAAGAAGTATCTGAAAATCGCATCACTGGCGGTAGTAGCTGCCATATTTATCTGGACATTCGTGTTTTTGTACCGGAAATCCCAGCCCACTGTAAAGGTATATGAGACCATCGTTCCGGAAACAGCCGATTTGGAAAAGACAACCGTAGCCACCGGAAAAGTGGAGCCCAGAGATGAAGTGCTTATCAAGCCGCAAATATCTGGTATCATTTCCGAAGTATATAAAGAAGCCGGACAAAGCGTCAAGCAAGGCGAAGTGATTGCCAAAGTAAAGGTTATCCCCGAACTGGGCACGCTGAACTCTGCCGAAAGCCGCGTCCGTCTGGCAGAAATCAATGCCAAACAAGCCGAAACGGACTTTGCCCGTGTCAAGAAATTGTTTAATGACAAACTCATCAGTAACGAAGAATACGAAAAGGGGGAAGTGAACGTAAAACAGGCACGGGAGGAATTGCAAACAGCCAAAGACAATCTGGAAATCGTAAAGGAAGGTATCACCAAGAACAGCGCTTCATTCAGCAGCACATTGATTCGTTCTACCATTACCGGACTGATTCTGGACGTACCTATCAAAGTCGGCAACTCCGTTATCATGAGCAATACGTTCAACGATGGAACAACAATCGCCACGGTTGCCAATATGAATGACCTCATCTTCCGGGGCAACCTGGATGAGACCGAGGTAGGCCGCGTACACGAAGGCATGCCGGTAAAGCTGACTATCGGTGCTTTGCAAAACCTCTCGTTCAACGCCGTACTGGAATACATATCTCCGAAAGGCGTAGAAGAAAACGGAGCCAACCAATTCGAAATCAAAGCGGCCATCCAGGCGCCGGACAGCGTACAAATCCGTTCCGGCTATTCCGCCAATGCGGAAATTGTGCTGGAACGTGCCCTCAAGACGCTCGCCCTGCCGGAAAGTACGGTTGAGTTCAGTGGAGACAGCACCTTTGTATATGTACTGACCGACAGTGTACCTCAACAGAAGTTCAAACGCCAACAGATAGAAGTAGGCATGAGCGACGGTATCAAAATTGCCGTCAAAAGCGGCCTGACTGCCAAAGACAAAGTGCGTGGCGCCGAGAAAAAAGATAAATAACCGTTATACTTAAAAGAAGCAAAAACGCCATGAAGAAAAAGATATTTATATATATGGCCGTTCTGGCTTGCATACAAGTTCAGGCGCAAGACCGCTGGTCGCTACGGCAATGTATAGACTACGCCATCGAGCATAATATCGACATCCGCCGGACAGCCAATGCAGCCGAACAAAGCAATGTTGAAGTGAATACCGCCAAATGGGCACGACTGCCGAACCTTAATGCCAGTGCCGGACAAAACTGGAACTGGGGACGCACGCAGACCGCTATCAAGGACGAGAGTACCGGTGATTACTCCACCGTATATGTCAACACAGGCAGTCACGGTACAAATATGTCCGTTTCCACCAGTATTCCACTGTTTACCGGACTCGAGATACCCAACCAGTATGCTTTGGCCAAATTAAACCTAAAAGCCGCTCTTGCCGACTTGGAGAAAGCCAAAGAAGATATCTCCATCAATATAGCCTCAGCCTACTTACAGGTACTGTTCAACGAAGAACTGCACCGGGTTTCTTTAGGACAAGTAGAGCTGAGCAAAGAACAATGCAACCGCATAGAGCGGCTGGCAGAAGTAGGGAAAGCCTCTCCGGCAGAAGTTGCCGAAGCCAAAGCACGTGTAGCGCAGGATGAGATGAATGCGGTACAGACGGGCAATAACTATCAACTGGCATTGCTCGACCTCAGCCAGCTTATCGAACTGGAAACACCGGAAGGTTTCCTCTTGGAAAATCCTGCCGCAACAATAGAACTTATCCCATTGGCTTCTCCGGACGAAATATATCAGTTAGCATTAGGTTGCAAGGCCTCAATACAAGCTGCACAGTATCGTCTGGAAGGAAGTAAACACAGTATCCGAATCGCCCAAAGCGGTTACTATCCGCAACTGACTCTCAGCGGGAGTCTCGGTACGAATTATTATTCGACAATCAATCGCACTTTCAGCCAGCAAATGAGTGATAATTTCAACAAATACATCGGTTTTAATCTGAGTGTTCCCATCTTTAACAGACTGGCTACACGCAACCGGGTACGTACAGCCCGCCTGCAACGTGAAAACTACTCCTTGCAACTGGATAATGCCAAGAAGGACCTCTACAAAGAAATTCAGCAGGCATGGTACAATGCGGCAGCATCCGAAAGCAAGTACACAAGCAGCAGCGCGGCAGCCTCGGCAAGCGAAGCATCGTTTAAGCTGATGAGCGAGAAATACGAAAACGGGAAAGCGAACGCCGTAGAATACAATGAGGCCAAGCAGAACCTGATGAAAGCACAATCCGATGAACTACAAGCCAAATACGAGTACCTGTTCCGTACCAAGATACTGGACTTTTATAAAGGAGAGCCTATCGAATAAATATAATTTTAGTTGTTGTGTGTTTGTAAGGAGATGAACACTTTTTATTTATCGTGATTACATACAATTCACACCTAAACAATATAGGAGTATAATTGTTATTTTAATAAAGATAACTGATAGATGAGATTTTCTGCTTATATTTGCACATAGAAATAAACTGTTTTAAGTATGAAGTGGAAGATTATATTATTACTTTGTGGAATTTCCTTAATTATAGGATATTTCTTGGGGGTGTTTCTTCCTTTAGGTCTTGGTCCCTGCGAAATGACTAATACTCCAATATCTAAAGGTGACTATTATGGCAATGTCATTAATGGATTCGTTGCTTTCGGAACATGTTCAGCGGTAATTGTGGCATTGTTTCTGGACGAAATAAGGTCACTATTTAAAAAAGTGACTTTTGTCATTCAATTAAATAGTGATGAGGCTATTGAAGAAGTCGAAAATATAAAAGGGACGAAAAAAGCGAGAAGGTATCATAATTCTATTCAGTTCTTTAATAACGGAAATATTAATGCCCAGAATTGTGAACTATACGTTGAGAGTGCTTCGTTTATATCAGATAATTCGATTACTACCTTGACAGTGGAAAATGCTCCTATTAATTGGAACTTAGTAAATAATATCGTTTATATTCCATATCAAGGCAAAAAAGTCTTGCCATTATTTGAGATTATTGCTCCACAAAAACAATCAACTCCAGATGGTAAAACAGACATTATTCCAGCAGCATTAAAAATACTTGGTTTAAAAAATATAGAAGCAAAAGCAGGAAAATGGGAAATCATTTATTGCTTGTATTCTACAAATTCCAAGCCGCAAAAATTTAAATACATTGTTGAATGGAATGGTAATTGGGAAGAACGCCAAACTGAGATGAAAGATATTCTAAAAATGAAACTGGAAATGTTATGAAAAAGATAATATTAGTAATATATGACCCGTCATTAGATAGTGACATATTAAGAGATAGAATTAAATCGTTAGGTCCCAATTATACATTTTGGGGAAATCATTGGTTTGTAGAAACGCAATATACAACGAAAGAAGTATATGAAAAAATATCAGCTAATGAGTTTGAAACAAACTCTATATTGGTAATAGAAATGTCTAAGGATGCGTATAATTATTACGGTCGTATGAATACTTCTCTATGGGAGTGGTTAAAAACAAAATAAGAGATTTTACAAAAGAGCTTACTTTTATAGTAAGCTCTTTTTATATAACCAAAGTCTGTATTTAGGTTTATGGATTCAATTCTTACACCAAATTGCGCTCATTAGGAGATTCAGAAACCTTTATACTACTTTGGTTTATTAGTTATTGCTATAAAAATAACTAAGATATTGTTATTCAGATATTTGGAATTTTCATTGATTTTTCGTAACTTCAAATAAAAATCGGTGAAAAATGAGTGCAAATTACAATCTTTTCTACTTTTTCAAACAGTTTCCCGATGAAGAAGCATGTAGGGAATACTTTGAGAAACGCAGATGGGGAAATACTCCAGTCTGCCCGCATTGTGGCAATGCGCAAAAAGTGTACCGTTATAAAAACAGGAGAACTTTCAAGTGTGCGCATTGTAAAAGACAGTTTTCGGTGAGAACGGGAACTATTTATGAAAATTCAAACATTCCGTTACAGAAATGGTTTCTTACCTACTATTTAATAGCATTATCAAAGAAAGGTATCAGTTCTATTGAATTAGCTAAAATAATCGGAACTACGCAGAAAAGCGCATATTACCTATTACAAAAAGTGCGATATATGTTTGAGCATCGTAGTTCTGAGAATCAACTTCGGGGTACAGTTGAAGTTGATGAAACGTACATAGGAGGACGCAAACGTGGTAAGCGTGGTCGTGGTTCTGAGAACAAGACTCCAGTATTTGGAGTTGTACAACGTGGAGGGCGTTTATCTATAATGCCAGTAGAGAATACTAAACGTAAAACATTAGAACCAATCATTTATAAACGAATAAAAAGCGGTTCCCATATTATGAGCGATGAGTGGTGGGCTTATACCAAATTGGATAAGAACTATAAGCATAGTGTGGTGAAACATAAAAGTAAGGAATATGTTAGAGGGAATGTTTACACAAATACGATTGAAGGTGCATGGTCACATTTAAAGCGTTTAATAATGGGAACTTACCATAGACCAAGCAAAAAACATCTTTCTAAATATTGTGCAGAATTTCAGTTTAATTATAATACCCGAAATGATTCATTGAAAGCAAAGTTTAATAAAATCATAGATAAAAACCAAATTCGTGTTAGTTATAGAAAAATAACTGACATATAAAACCTATCAATTTATGGAAACAGTTTCAGTAAAACTTGTGATGTTTAAATCTGACAAAGAGAATTTTTTTCTTAGCTACTGTGCGGCAACCCATGATTTTGCGTCAAAAGGAAAAACAGTGGAAGCAACTATCGCATCTGCTAAAGTATGGCTAATTCAATTATTGGAAAACCGTCTTGCATATAAAAATTTGCAAGATTATGGTTGGGAAGTATCTGAAAATTCAGCAAAACCACCTATCTTTGCGGATGAAGAACTTGTGTGTCTGACTGAAAAGATACACAGCACGAAAATTAAAGAACCAATAATCGTAACAATAAATGTCGAACTCCCAAAAGCACAAAAGACTCTCTGATAGACTTCCAGACAGTTACCCCACCGAGATTTTTATTGATTTTATATTGACGCAAGGGTATACGGTTGTGGAAGATGCTCCAACGTACACCATAGTGAAAAATGAAAAAACAGGGTTTACTGAAAAAATACACGAGAGCGAAAGAGACTTGTCATTATTTCAAATAGAAATAGTCTTGTCCGACATGAAAATCCCTATAAAAGCGTTCAAGGAATTTCTCTATGAAATGGAATTAAAAACAAAGGAAAGTATCGACTTTTTCATAGACCACTCATTTGTAAAGTTTAAAAAATAAAAATAAAAATACGGAACTTTAGTCCCGTATTCATTACTTTTTATCTTAACAATATCCTCACTGATTGTTCTCCCCAAAAACTACCAATTAAGTGCAAATAGTATTCGCTTTTTTGCGGAACTTCAAAAATGAGCACACCTTTCGTTGTGATATTAGGTTGACAGTCTTTTAGGAAGAGTGTCTTTCTGCCGGACATTTCCAATGCTGTGGCTGCATCTGTGGAAAATTCATATTTAATTCCTTTTTTATCAGTAACAGCGAAAAAAGAACCATCTAATGTTCGAGTTTCTTCGCTGACATTTTTAATTGATAAGTTGACAAGCATATAAATTCCATCGGCTGTTTCTTCCAGAAATTCATCCCCTACGCTTTTGCGGAATGAAATGTTTTGTACAGTATAGATGAAATGTCCTACTTTTACAGGCTTTCCTATCGAAGATTCTATTTCTTTTGCTGATTTTGTAATTTGTTGTGACCGCATGTATTCTTCATCTTTTGCTGCGGCATCTGCCATTTCTGCGGCAACAATAGCATATTGTTCGTCTATCTCATCTATGGAGTCAGATTTTGGTGTAGTCATACTAATAACAGCACATGCCCAAAAGAAACATCCGACTGATGCAGAGAGATAAATTAATGCGGCTTTTCCACGAGTTTGACATTTAACGGTTTTAGGACTAAACATTCCAACAGTAAAAGCAATAAATGTCATAAATGAACCGAATAACAAGAGTAAAATCACAAAATTTGCCATGTCATGAATTTTTAGGTGAATAATAGTTTTGTATTTATAGCACCTATTGTTTCAAACACGCAAAAGGCGTGAGGTTACTCCTTTGACTAAGAGGTACGACCAAGCACCCACCAACCATACCAAGAGTAATGCCCACGCCAAAACGTAGGCACTAACTAATGTTTTTAAGGTTGGTTTTGAAATTTGGTCGTTTTCTTAGTCCTCAAAACAATAGCTAATGCTATCAATATTTTTATCGAAACAAATGTAGTTACTTTATATAAAATAACCAAACAATCAGCCTATTTGGTTTTTAAAATCTAATTTTTTATATTTGGTGTGAATTGTATGTAATCACGTTATTTATTTTCTTTTCAGGCACGGACTACACGGAAAACACAGATTTTCTTTACTTCTTTTTCCGTGAATTCCGTGCCTGAAAGAAATCATCAGGTATATTGAAGTATCCCCCGTTTATCAGTTATAAATACACATGGATAAGCGTTTAATTTCGTCTTGACGTTTCTTTACCTCTTTCTGACGAACGGGAAGAAGAACGTGTTGTACGCGTAGAGGATGAAGAAGAGTTGCTGCGCCGTCTTATGCTTTCGTTTTCCTTCTGAATACTCTGCCCGCGTTTAGGAGCATTTACTTCCTTCTTAGTATCGGAACGGCGTACCGGACTGTTGGTAGCAGGACGGCGATTGGACTGTTCCACGTTAGGGCGCGTACCGGAATTGGGACGGATATGAACCGAACCGAAATCCGAACGCCGGCTTGTATGGTACGATTTATTATCACGGATACGGAAAGAGCCGTTATAGGTAGGATAGTTATGTCTGCCCCGGTAATAGCTCACATTATGATAATGAACACGGTTATGTCCGCCACAGTAAGTACGATAATGATAAGGACGCGGATAGTAGAAATGATTCGGATTGGTATAAGTAACATAAATCCGGAAAGACCAATGCCCGCCACTCACATAAATCGGACGGAAGAAGTAGGCAGCCTGCATGAAACGGGAATACTGTCTGCGGCTCAATACCCAGCGTAAATCGTCATTGCGTATATCCAGATAATCGTAATACCGATTCAACGCCCATTCTTCACCCCTCAGCACATCATCCATCAGATAACGTACACCTGAAATAAAGTCATAATTAATTTCATATACATCATTATACTGAGCCGTATTCAGATTCAGTTCATAAGCCATCTTATCCGTAAGAAAGCGTGTTTCTTTACGCACTTTACTGTTGCTCATGGCCGCATGGCAGACAGCAGTACTCATTATCACGGCAAACAACATAAATAATATTCGTTTCATGGCAGCGTTCTTTACAAGTTTATATTCCATCATTTTAGTAAAAACAAAAATAGGGGAATATTTTCCCCCATCCTTCTGTTTCTCTCTAATATGTTATAGGGAAAACCCTATTGCAGGTAGGGATTAGAGTTTTTTTGCCAGTTCAATCCCATTTTCCTGCAGCGACACCAGATGTTTTTTGTATAAATCGCCAACTGCTTTTTTAAAGGTTTTCTTGCTGACACCGAATGTATCGTAAATCTCTTCGGCAGGGCTCTTGTCATGCAAAGTGATGTGTCCGCCCTGCTCACGGATATAATCCAATAAGGTAGCAGCAAAGTCTTCCACCTTGCCCTGCCCCGGTTTCTGAAGTATCAGGTCAATCTTGCCATCCTCGCGAACCTGTTTTACATAAGCCTTCAATGTCATGCCTGTATGCAGGGGTTGAAATATCTCGCTTTCATACAGCAAACCGCTATATCGGTTCTCAATAATAGCCTTAAAACCTAAATCAGTCTTCTGCCAGATAAGTATGCTGACTTCCTGACCGGGTTCATAAGGCGCTTTTTCTTTCGAAAGATAACGGTCCACTTTGGCAGAGGCTACAATCCGGTAACTCTCATCATCCAGATGAGCATGGATTACATATTGCTTCCCAACCTGCATCTTCATTTTCTGTTCACGGAAAGGAACAAACAAATCTTTCATCAATCCCCAGTTAAGGAAAGCGCCGTATTGATTTATCCATGCCACTTCCAAACAGGCAAACTCACCGACCTGTACTAATGGTGTCAGTGTAGTAGCTACCAACCGTTCCTCGTTATCCAGATAGATAAACACAGTCAGTTCATCTCCCGGCTTGCAGTTTTCGGGCACATAACGCGACGGAAGCAGAATTTCTCCTTCTTCACCACCATCCAGATACATGCCGAAATCAACCTCTTTCACTACCCTCAAAGTATTGAACTTTCCTAACTCTATACTCATACAAATTATATTTCGTAATATTTATAACAAGAACGATACGCAATAGAACACAGCCTATTCCGGCATCCTGCGCAAAGATAGCGAAAGGTGAGCGCAATACCAAGCCAAAAGCCCGCTTTTGAGCGCAGGTACTGCCGAGCCGCATCCTACCTTATACAAAGATAAAGATAAGGAATAACTTTTCGCTCTAAAAGATAACTTTTTTATATAAACAACTCTTCCGGAAAACGGTTATCTTTGTAACGTAACAATCGACAAAAGCGTTTATTATTCACCTTTAAATAATATAATTATGGAATTTATTACAAACGAAAAGCTGACCATTGTAGGTGCAGCCGGTATGATCGGCTCCAACATGGCACAGACTGCAATCATGATGCACCTTACCCCGAACATCTGTTTATACGACCCTTATGCTCCCGGTCTGGAAGGTGTGGCGGAAGAAATGTTCCACTGCGGATTCGAAGGCCTGAACCTGACATTCACATCCGACATTAAAGAGGCTCTGACCAATGCCAAATATGTAGTGTCTTCCGGTGGTGCAGCCCGTAAAGCAGGTATGACCCGTGAGGATTTGCTAAAAGGAAATGCCGCCATTGCCGAAGAATTCGGTAAGAACGTGAAAGCTTACTGCCCGGATGTGAAGCATGTGGTTGTCATCTTTAACCCGGCCGATATTACCGGCCTGATTACATTATTGTACTCAGGATTGAAGCCATCTCAGGTTACAACACTGGCAGCCCTTGACAGTACCCGCCTGCGTAGCGAACTTTCCAAACATTTCGGCATTGCTCCCGATAAGATAGAGAACTGCCGTACATATGGCGGACATGGCGAACAAATGGCTGTATATGCTTCTACCGCCAAAGTAGATGGGAAACCGTTGCTGGATATCATCGGCACTCCTGCCCTGACAAAGGAAGAATGGGCAGAAATACAGACCAAAGTTACCAAAGGCGGTGCTAACATTATCGCTTTGCGCGGTCGTTCTTCTTTCCAAAGCCCTGCGTACATTTCCATAGAAATGATTGCTGCCGCCATGGGTGGAAAGCCTTTCCGCTGGCCGGCAGGCACATATGTACACAGTCACGGTTTCGACCATATCATGATGGCTATGGAAACCGAAATCAATAAGGACGGTGTGCACTACAAAGAGCTGAAAGGTACTCCCGAAGAAGAGGCTAAACTGAAAGAAAGTTACGCCCACCTCTGTAAACTACGCGACGAAGTTATAGGAATGGGCGTATTGCCGCCCATTAAAGACTGGCACAGTATCAATCCGAATATAGATTAAACAATTACGTAGAAATCTATACTCATAACTAATACAAATATCCCCTTTGTTCTTGTTTTAAAAGCTACAAAGGGGATTTTTCTAATATTTTTCCTCAAAAAGCCTTGTAGTATAAAAAAATATCTTTATCTTTGCACCCGCAAACGGAAAAGGTGCCATAGCTCAGTTGGTAGAGCAAAGGACTGAAAATCCTTGTGTCCCCGGTTCGATTCCTGGTGGCACCACTTTTCGAAAAAGGTATCGGAATGTAGCGCAGTTGGTAGCGCACTACGTTCGGGACGTAGGGGTCGGGCGTTCGAGTCGCCTCATTCCGACACAAGCAAAAATAAGCCGTTGTTTTTCACAACGGCTTATTTTATTTTAAGAAACTACACTTAGTGATTTAGCAATTCCCATTTCCAGCCCTCTCAGCTCTGCCAATCCTCTCAGACGGCCGATGCAGGAGTACCCCGGATTGGTTTTCTTCTTCAAGTCATCCACCATCTGGTGACCGTGGTCGGGACGCATCGGGATGGAAACCTTACGGCGCTGCTGCAGCTCGAGGAAAGCCTTCATCACATGGTACATGTCGACGTTGCCTTCCAGATGGTTGGCTTCGTAGAAGTTGCCTTCCTCATCGCGTTGCGTGCTGCGCAGGTGCACGAAGTTAATGCGGTCGCCGAACTGCTCCATCAGGGCGGCACAGTCATTGGCGCTGCTTACGCCCAAAGAACCGGTGCAGAGGCACAGACCGTTGCTCTTGTTGGGAACAGCGTCAATCAGAGCCTGGAAATCGGCGCCGCAGCTCATGATACGCGGCAGGCCCAGGATTGAGCAGGGCGGGTCGTCCGGATGGATCACCAGCTCGA
>CECA01059665.1_pt1 | contig 63500 bp, 51 predicted proteins | sample 557351 | NCBI WGS metagenome assembly CECA01 (sample SAMEA3182051, study PRJEB8094) | gut metagenome | biome: human; feature: gut; material: Stool; isolation source: human stools | place: Canada | collected 2012-03-07 | reverse complement strand
CCGCCGGAGGCTGACGGCACCAGGTTCGGCGACTGGGAGATGGACCTGGTGGTGGGCGCCGACCAGAAGAGCGCCGTCCTCACCCTGGTAGAACGCAGCGTCAACATGTTCATGCAGGCCAAGCTGCCGTCCAAGAAGCCCGAGGTGGTCGCCCGGACCGTCAATCGCCTGCTGTTCCCCTACAGGGAACATGTCCTCACAATCACCACCGACAACGGCGTCGAGTTCAGAGACCACAGGGTCATAGCGCAGGCGCTGGGATGCCGGGTGTACTTCGCCGACCCGTACTGCTCCGGGCAAAAGGGCGCTGTGGAGAACGCAAACAAGATTTTCCGCGAATATTTCCCCAAGGGCACTGACTTTAGGATGGTTACGCAAGAGGAACTTGACAAGGTGCAGTACATGATAAATGAAAGACCTCGCAAAAAATTAGGCTTTTCAAATCCAAAAGTTGAATTCTTCCGAAGATTACACTAATTTTGCACTTGCCAGTTGACTCTGCACTGCGTTAATTTTTAGCAAAAAGTTTGCAAAGTCAAATTTATTGTTTAACTTTGCAGCCGTAACAATCCTACCGGCTAAACAATGACTGCTTATTCTACATATCACTCTGCCGAGTCCATGCCCATGACGGGTGTGACTATGATGGGTATGATGTGCATGCGCAGCCGACGGAGCCGGGTGTGAGTATCGTCACGTATTTAACTCATTATAGTCCGGCTCCCGACAAGGGGCCGGATTTTTTATTTTTAGATTATATGGACTATAAGAAATTAGGCTTTAACACCCGCCAGATTCATGCCGGGCTCGACCATACTCCCGAGACCGGGGCCAGGGGCGTGGCAATCTACCCAACGGCTGCTTACCGCTTCAAGACTTGCGAATATGCCGCAAATCTATTCGACCTCAGCGAGGCCGGAAATATTTACACCCGTCTGCAAAACCCCACATCGTCGGCCTACGAGGAGCGTGTTGCCGCACTTTATGGCGGTGTAGGAGCCCTCGCCGTGGCATCGGGCATGAGTGCTATACTCCTCACTGTGACCGCGTTGGTCGAGAAGGGGCAGAATATAGTGGCTTCGCCGCTACTCTATGGTGGTACCTATAACCAATTCAGGCATTCGTTGCGCAAACTCGGTGTCGAAGTCAGGATTGCGCCTACCACCGCCCCCGAGGATTTCGAGGCCCTTATCGACGAAAATACCCGCGCCGTCTTCGTCGAAAGCATGGGCAATCCTACATGCTACGTGCCCGACCTCGAGGCCCTTGCCAAAATCGCTCACTACCACGGCGTGCCTTTCATCGTCGACAACACCTTCGGTGCCGGAGGCTACCTGTGCAACCCCTTCGACTGGGGGGCCGACATCATCGTCGATTCTGCCACGAAATGGATTAACGGCCACGGCACTGCCATGGGCGGCATAATAGTCGACGGCGGTAATTTCGACTGGAATAACGGCAAGTTCCCCCAACTGTCGCAGCCCGACGAGAGCTACCACGGCCTGGTGCTGACCGAGGCTTTCGGTCCTGCGGCATTTGTCGTCAAGTGCCGCGTGGGCGGACTGCGCGACTTCGGCTGCTGCCCATCGGCTTTCGACTCCTATCTGATGATGCTCGGACTCGAAACTTTGTCGCTGCGTGTGTGCCATGAGGTTGAGGCTACAAAACGCCTTGCAGAATACCTCCGCAACCATCCTAAAGTCAAGAAAGTAAGCTATGTGGGCTTCGACGACCACCCCGGCTATGAGAATGCTCAAAAATACTTCCGTTTCGGGGCGTCGGCCGTACTCAATGTCGAGTTGAAAGGCGACCTCGATTCGACCGTGCGCTTTGTCGAGTCCCTCGAACTTGCGGCGCACATGACCATGATTGGCGACTCTATAACCGTTGTCACGCACCCGGCGTCGACCACGCACAAGCAGCTTAGCGCCGCCGACCTCGAGGCTGCCGGTGTCACCCCCACGCTGCTGCGCATATCGCTCGGCCTCGAAGATGTAGAAGATATTATCGCCGATTTCGAACAAGCCTTCCGCCATGTCGAGTGAACCTGTAATTATCCGTAGTCATCACCCCTTCGTCCTTGAGTCGGGCGAGGTGCTGCCCGAACTGACCATTGCCTATCACAGCTATGGCAGGCTCAATGCCGCCCGCGACAATGTGGTCTGGGTATGCCACGCCCTCACAGCCAACAGCGATGTGGCCGACTGGTGGCCGCATACGGTAGAGGAGGGTGCCTTTCTTGACCCTGACAAGTGGTATGTCGTGTGTGCCAACATCCTTGGGTCGCACTATGGCACCACCGGCCCCCTGCATGTCAATGCCGCCACTGGCATGCCCTATTACGACTCGTTTCCGCGCTTTACCATAGGTGATATGGTTGCGGCGCACCGCCTGTTGGCCGACATGCTCGGTATCAGGCGAATACACGCCCTCGTTGGCAGTTCGGTCGGCGGTTTCCAGGCTTTGGAATGGATAGCACGGGAACCCTCGCGCTTCGACCGCCTCATCCTCATAGCCACCGATGCCAAGGCCTCGCCGTGGACGATTGCCATCGACGAGACGCAGCGTATGGCCATAAAGAGCGACCCCACCTACGGAGAACAGCGCCCCGATGCCGCCCGGGACGGCTTGGCGGCCGCAAGGGCTATCGGACTGCTCACATATCGTGGCCCCGAGGGGTATAACCTGAGCCAGCAGGATGCCGCCACCGACGACCCATTTGCCACGCATCGCGCCTGTACCTACCAACGGCACCAGGGCGACAAACTCGTCTGCCGTTACAATGCCTATTCCTACCTCGCCATACTCGATGCCTTCGATACCCACGACATAGGCCGTGGTCGAGGCGGAGTCGACAAAGTACTCGGCTCAATTTCTTGCCCGACGATAGTCGTGGGTATTTCGACTGATATCATATTTACCCCTGCCGAGATGCGCAGCCTCGCCGCGAAAATACCGGGGGCTTCATATCGCGAGATTGACAGCCCCTACGGTCACGACGGTTTCCTGGTCGAGCACGGGCAGTTGAACTCAATTCTAACACCCTTTATCAATGAATAATAAAATCCGTATAGGACTCTTTGGCTTCGGAGTTGTTGGCCAAGGGATTTACCAGGTTGTCAGCAAGGCCCCCAATGCACATGCCGAAATCCGCCGAATATGTGTGCGCAATCTCGCAAAGCCGCGCAGCGTCGAGGCCCCGGGGGAGTTGTTTACAGACCGTGCTGCCGACATACTCGACGACCCCGGGATTGACCTTATCGTCGAGGTAATCGACAATGCCGACGCTTCGTATAAGATAGTTTGCGATGCTCTCCGCCGGGGTATTCCCGTAGTTTCGGGCAACAAGGCAATGATAGCGCGACACCTGCCCGAGCTGATAGCCTTGCAGCAAGAACACGATACGGCCCTGCTATATGATGCCTCGTCGTGCGGCTCGATTCCCGTAATTCGTAATCTCGAGGAGTATTACGACAACGACCTGCTTCTCGAGGTCAAGGGCATACTCAACGGTTCGTCAAACTATATCCTCTCGCGTGTCTTTGACCACGGCGAGGATTATACGTCGGCCCTGGCCAAGGCTCAGGCTCTCGGATTTGCCGAGAGCGACCCCACGTTCGACATCGAGGGGTACGACTCTTTGTTCAAGCTCGTGATTATCACCGTGCACGCCCTCGGCGTGTATGTGCGCCCCGAAGACATTTTCACTTTCGGAATATCGTTGATTCACGATTCCGACATACGCTATGCCCGTGAAAAAGGTGTGAAAATAAAGCTTGTGGCGCAGGTGGCGAAGGTCGGCAACGGCCGTTTCACTATGTTTGTAATGCCCGAGTTTGTGCGTCCCGGCAAGTATATCTACAGCGTCGATGACGAGTACAACGGCGTGGTCATACGTGGCGAGTGCTACGACCGGCAGTTTATGTTCGGCAAGGGTGCTGGTTCGCTGCCTACGGCTTCGTCGATTTTGAGCGACATCATGGCGCGCCGCCACGACTACCGCTACGAGTATAAAAAGATGCACTATATCGACCGCCCCGTCTACACGACCGACATACCCCTGCGTATCTACGTGCGCTACTCGTCAACGCCCATACCCGACTTGCTGCCTTTCACGGCCATTCACGAGCAATATCTGTCGGCCGAGTCGTGCTATGTTATCGGCGACATCAACCTCGCCGACCTGATTGCGCACCGCCACATCCTCTCCGCTCCCGACGTCTTCGTGGTCAACACCTCGTCCTTCTTCGAACATCTGGATTGAAAATCACAACCCCTGGTTATAGCAATCGGTGCCCCAACGTTCGGGATTGGAGTCTATGTAATTCATTATGTTGTCAAACGCAGTCTGGTGGCGAATAATATGTTCATAATAATTTCGTTGCCAAATTTCTGGTAGGGGCGCAATACATTGCGCCCGCGCCAGGCGTGTTACAGCAGCTTTGAAAGTTCTGATAACAACAGCTAAAGCACTGTTATAGTGGTTGTCACAGCATGGTTCGCCATGACGCGGTGCTTTCAGGCAACCGATGTTGGTTTGACCTGTCGTGTTTTGCTGTCCGGGCGCGACTTGCTGTTCGGGCGTGACTTGCTGTGCGGGCGCAATGTATTGCGCCCCTACGGCGGCGGCGGTGGTGACGGCGGCGGTGGTTATCGCTATCACCATGTGTATGTGGTTGGGCATGACTATGTGGTTGTATAGCTCTACTCCGCTGTGATGGGCGGGAATGTCGATGATACAGGATGTCACAATATCCCCTAAGGGCGAGAGACACATCTTGCCGTCGGCAATATGTCCGAATATATGTTTCTTGCCGGCAGTACAAATAGTGATAAAATATATACCGCCGTTATAGTCGTGCCAATCGGCACGAAACCGATGCCTGTCGCCCATGATGTCAACTGATATCCGGCCTCAGTCGTCGCAATAGTGGCGGAGGACGCGGCGGTAGGAGTTGAAAATCTTGCTCTTCGACACGAAGCCTACGTAGGTGTTGCCGTCGACAACGGGCAGGTTCCATGCCTGGGTGTCGTCGAAGGTCTTCATCACCTTGTCCATGCTGTCGTTGACCTCGATTTTGGCCGGAGGCATCGACATGAAGGTGCTCACGCGCATACGGCGGTAGAGGTCGGGGCGGAACATGATGTTGCGGATTTCGTCGAGTAACACCAGCCCGACGAGTTCGCGCTTGTCGTTGATGACCGGGAAGAGGTTGCGCTTGCTCTTCGAGATAACGTCGACCATGTCTTTGAGCGTCATATCGGGATATACCGGCAAGAAGTCGGTCTCAATCACATTGTTGACTTTCAGCAGGGTAAGCACGGCCTGGTCTTTGCGGTGCGTGAGCAGTTCGCCGCGCTTGGCAAGACGCATGGTGTAAATCGAGTATGGCTCGAAAATCTTTATGGTGCCGTATGATATAGTGCTGACTATCAGCAGCGGCAGAAAGAGGTCGTAGCCGCCGGTAAGTTCGGCGGTAAGGAAGATTGCCATCAGTGGCGCGTGCATTACGCCGCTCATCACCCCGGCCATGCCGATTAGGGCAAAGTTCTTGGTCGACAGCTCTATCCACCCGAAGTGGTTGAGTATGAAGGCATAGAGGAAGCCCGTGAGGCAGCCTACATAGAGTGACGGCGCGAATGTGCCGCCCACGCCGCCACCGCCGTTGGTGGCCGATGTGGCAAAGGCTTTCGACATGACGACAAGGCCGATAAATAACGCCAGGAACCAGAACTCGTGCCTGTCGCTATAGAATATAGAGCCGTCGACAATCGACGATGTGTCACCGGCCAAAAGCCCCGTTATCGACCCGTAGCCTTCGCCATAGAGCGGCGGGAAGAAAAAGACGAGAGCCGAGAGTATGACGCAGCCTATCGCCGTCTTGACCCACGGGTTCTTGAAGCGGCGGAAGAAGTTTTCCATCATGTTCATCGCCCTTGTAAAATAGAGCGACGCAAAACCGCACACAATGCCGAGCATTATCACGTATGGTATGCGCGAGGTATAGAAATCTTCGGTCTGGGCGAAGAAGAACTCAAACTCGTAGCCGGTATAGACATAGGCTAAGGTCGTGCTCGTAATCGACGCTATCAGCAGGGGCATCACCGACACCGCCGTAAGGTCGAGCATCAGCACCTCGAGAGTAAACAGCAGTCCGGCAATCGGGGCCTTGAATATGCCGGCAATACCGGCGGCGGCACCGCATCCCACCAATATCATCAAAATTCGCGGCGACATGCGGAAGGCCCGTCCAAGGTTCGACCCTATTGCCGCGCCCGTAAAAACTATAGGGCCCTCGGCTCCGACCGAACCGCCGAAACCGATTGTCACCGAGCTGGCAAGTACCGACGTGTAGATGTTGTGGCGTTTGAGGCGGCTCTTGTTCTGCGATATTGCATAGAGCACACGGGTCACGCCGTGGCTTATGTCGTCGCGAACGATATAGCGTACGTATAGCGCCGTGAGTATCACGCCGGCGGCAGGGAGGAGTATGTAGAGGTAGTTGCCGGCCTCGGGGTTGACATGCGCGGTAAGGGCCCCGGATATGGTGTGGATTAGAAACTTGAGGATGAGGGCGGCTATTCCGCAGAATATTCCGACGAAAAATGCCAGTATGAGCACGAAATTTCGTTCCTTGATATGCCTTTCTCGCCATGTGACAAAGCTGAGAAAGGCTTCTTGTATGCGCTTTAACAATGTTATCTTCTCTACCATAGTATATTATGAGTCGGCACGGGCCTTATAGACCCTTGCCGGTGACAACTGTGCTGACTGTGTAAAAAAGTATCTTCAGGTCTACACCGAGACTTACATTCTCGATGTATAAGAGGTCGTATTCGAGGCGTTCGAGCATCTGGTCTACGTCGGAGGCATAGCCATATTTCACCATGCCCCACGACGTGATGCCGGGGCGAACCTGGTGTATGAGGCTGTAGGCAGGGTGGCGGGCGATAATCTGGCGTATGTAGTATTCGCGCTCGGGCCGGGGGCCGACAAGCGACATGTCGCCGATAAGTACGTTCCAGAACTGCGGAAGCTCGTCGAGCCTGTATTTGCGCAAGAAGTGGCCCAGAGGCGTTATGCGTGGGTCGTCGTGGCGCGACAGGGCCGGGCCGCAGTCTTCGGCATCAATCCGCATGGTGCGGAACTTGTTAATCATAAAGGGCTTTTTGTGCAGCCCTATGCGTTGCTGCCTGTAGATTGCCGGGCCTTTCGAGTCGCATTTCACGGCTATGGCGATGGCGGCGAGTACGGGCGACAGCACTATCAGCGACAAGGCCGACACAACGATGTCGCCCACACGCTTGAAGTTGATGGCGGCAGCCGAGATGCGGGCGTTGGTGATATCGATGACAGGCTCGGCTGCTACCTGTGATATGCGCGGCCGCAGGCCGAACATCACATGCAGGTCGGGCGTCACAAACAGCGGCTTGTCGAGTAGGTATAGTCTGTCGAGCATGGCGGTGGTTCGCGATAGTCCGTCGATACTTGGCAGGATTACAACGGCTTGTGCGCCGAGGGCACGGCATGTTTTCAGTACATCGTCGCTGTGATATACGGGCAGGCCGAGTATGTTGTCGCCCTCGGCATTGCCGTCGGTATCGATGGCAGCGATGAGTTTGAGGCCTGAGCGGTTGGCCGAGCGCATGATTTTGCGCAGGCGTTGCTCGTTGTCCTTGCCGGCACCGATGACTACGGTGTCAATCACGTAGTCGCCACGCCTTATGCGACGGGCGTTGGCCGTCAGTATGACCATACGCACTAAATACGTCGGCACGAACAGCGACAGGAACAACGCCGCCATCAGCTCGTAGTTAGTGATGCGCTCGGGTATGTCGTCGTTTATTAGAGCCGTGAAGAACACCGCCAGCATGCCTATAAACGAGACTGTCAGCGTAGTGAACATCTCCTCGAGGCGCGATTTATATAGCGTGTTCGACCGGTTGTAGCTGCCAAAGAGCGCGTAGAGGGCCACAATGAGTATGGGCACGAAGATTTGCTCGAGAAGTACCGGGGTCAGCACCATGAAATCAGACAGGTGCGTGCCGCGTATGCTCGATGGTATGGTATAGTAGCGGATGATATCGAACAGGCAAAAGCCCGCATTTGCCGTCAGATAGTCGGCAATGGCATAGCGTATGCGTTGAGCTGTAACCTGTTGCATGTCGTGTTGCTATGGGCGTATGACTTTGAACGCGCCGTCCTCGCTCAGGCGCATTACGGTCGAGGGCTTGGCCGGCGTGGTGTCGTTGCGGCGCGAGGTACACACATAGTCGGCGGCGTCGAGTATCTCGGGCGATATTTCGGCGAATGTGGCCGCCGTCGGTGCCCCGCTTATGTTGGCCGACGTCGATACCAAGGGCTTGCCGAAGGCGAGGCACAGCGAACGGCTGAAGTCTTCGGCTGTCACGCGCACGCCTATGGTGCCGTCGGGGGCGAGCAGTTCGGGCGCGATGCCCGAGTATGGCGAAGCTCCGTCGTAGACGATTGTCAGCGGACGGTCGCTAAATTCGATTAGTTGGTATGCGACCTCGGGTATGCCGCTGACTGTGCGCTCGAGTTGCGCCAGCGACCCCACCAAGGTTATAAGGGCCTTGGCATCGGCGCGGCGTTTGATTTCAAACACACGGCGCACGGCGACTACGTTGGTCGCGTCGCATCCTATACCCCATACCGTGTCGGTCGGATAGAGTATAATCCCGCCTTTGCGCAATGCAGCTACGGCAGCCCTGATATCTTCGCGATAATCTGTCATATCACTTTGTGCTTGGGCACGGTGGCCTGGAAGTCTTTGAGATATGCCGGGGTAGAGTAGGCCGTGTCGATAAAGTCGCGCATAGCGTATGCCCGTTCGGCCAGGGCTATCATGTCTACGGCCAGGGCCTCTACATCTGGCACGTAGCGTGCTCCGGGTGTGGTGGCGAATATATCCTGGGCTTTAGCGGCTCCACTGCCGAAGTATAGTATAGGTCGGCCTGAGTTTCTCAGCTCGGAGTATGAGTTTTCGTCGAGTACGAGTGCCTGTGGGGCGAGTAACTCGTTGAGGGCGAAGTCGTAAGCGGCCGTGTAGACTTCCATGCGCCGTGCGTCGACCATGGGTATGAAGATTGTGCCGGGGTCTATCTCGTCTGACGAGAACATCACCCTTGTGGTCAGCAGTTTGAGCGTGTCGACACCAATCAACGGTATGTCGAGGGCGTATGCCAGACCCTTTGCCTCGCTCAGCCCTATTCGCAGGCCGGTGTAGCTGCCCGGGCCCATGCTCACGGCCACGGCGTCGAGTTTCATCTCGTGTTCGCGCGCGTGGTCGAGACACGATTTGACAAAGCCGCTGAGCATGGTGGCATGGTTGCGTCCCTCGAAATCTTCGCGGTGCGACAGTATCATGCCGTCGGATGTCAACGCCGCCGAGCAGGGGGCGCCCGACGTTTCTATAGTGAGTATTGTTGCCATTTCAAGCTTCTTTTACGGCAAAGTTACTATTTTTTACGTTAAAAAACATAGTTTGACGGCAATATTTTGTAATTTTGCAAGGTCAAAGGTCGGGCGAGCTCTTTTGCCGTGACCGCAATTTAAATTTTTGTATCATGCTCATGTCGATGACCGGTTTTGGTAAGGCGAGTGCCGAGACCAAAACACATAGGATAAGCGCCGAAATCAAGTCGCTCAACAGTAAACAGTTGGATTTAAATGTCAGACTGCCTTATATCTTTAGAGAAGGCGAACTCGAATCGCGCGCTATCGTCGGTCATATTCTCGAGCGAGGCAAGGCCGATTTGCTCGTTACGTGCGAGACCCTCCCGGGGGCCGAAACGGCGGTGTCGTCAGAACTCAATGTCGATGTCATGCGCCAGTATAAGGCGCAGATAGAGAAAGCTGCCGCCGACCTCGGTATCGGCGTGCCCGACGATTTGTTCCGCGTCTTGATGACCTTGCCCGATTCTATACACACGGTTACACCCGAGGCTGCCGACGATGAGATGGACGCTCTCTACGACGTAATCCGTAAGGCTGTTGATGCACTAATGGCGCATCGCCGTGCCGAGGGGCGCGAACTCGAATCGTTCTTCCGTGTCCGCATCGAGGCCATTGGCGAACTCCTGGCCCAAATAGAGCCTTACGAGCAGGAGCGTGTGCCGCGCATACGTCAGCGGCTCGAGGACGCGCTGGCCAAACTCCCGGCTGTCGAGGTCGACAAGGGGCGCCTGGAGCAGGAAATGATTTTCTATATCGAGAAGCTCGATGTCAACGAGGAGAAGCAGCGTCTTGCAAAGCACCTGTCATACTTCATCGAGACCATGGATGCTCCAAATCCCGGGCAGGGCAAGAAGTTAGGCTTTATCGCACAGGAAATGGGTCGTGAAATCAACACCCTCGGCTCCAAGAGCAACCACGCCGAAATGCAGGCCATCGTCGTAAAAATGAAGGACCTGCTCGAGCAAATCAAAGAGCAAGTCCTCAATGTGATGTAGCCTCTATCGCTCTACGGTTGGTGTCGAGCAGGATTTTCCGGCGACGTCGGTATTCGGCTTCATTATAAAACGATAGATTTAGACTTGCCGATATTTCGGGAGTAAGGGAGGCATAGAGACTGTTTAGACGCCTCATTATATCGTCGCATCTGAAGACTCCGTTTTTGTTATGACCGAATAAAATCGGTACTTTATTTGGCCGGTGGAACATATAATAGATGGCAAGAGCGATGTCTGTGCGGTGCAGCCCTTGTTGACACGATATATAGCAGTTCCTGTTGTCGAGTTTTTCAAAAAGAATTGGCAGCGATTTCAATAAATCAGTATCGCTTACATTTGCCTTGTCAATTGGAAAGTGATAATATTCGAGTCCCTTGGCGAGGCATAGTTCTGCGAACTTCTCGGTGAAATCCGCTGTGCGGAAATCAATTATTACTTCTATGCCAGCTTCCTTGATAGAGTTAAGATACCTTCTGTTTCGTGATGCCCACAAGGTTTCGCCTCGTACGATGTTGCCCGACACCTTGGCGATATTTAAGATGGGCAGTTCTAAGATGTTGTCAGAGATTGTGTTCGCCAGTTCGTAATTCTCTTCTTCGATTTCATGCTGAGAAGCCATAAAGTCTTTGTTGTGAATGACTTTGCCAAAATCCGCCACATTTGGCGCACCTACGTCGAGGCCCCATCGCAGTCCGAGAAATTTGGCCAGATACATACCCTGCAGTAATAAATCCATCGTGCCGCGTGTGCCCTCAAATTGGGTTTCTATCCGCATCACCGCGATGTCGGATGGCAGCTCCGAAAGTATGCCTTCTGCTATTTTTTTCGATTCTGGTGACACGAGCGCTAATATGGCCGTCTGACCTTTGCGCTGGTGGAACCAGTTAAATCTGCCATGTGCAAAGTTGCGATAGTCAGAAATTTGAAGGCAGCCCACCGAGCCTTCCGAAAATCGTGATTCGAGGTCGTATGCTATGGGCATTGTATCGGGCGAATATAGCATATAGAAACGGTCGGTCTCTCGTGCTTCGTAGACTGCTGCATTGTGCGAATCCCATTCTTGGGTCTGCAATGTGTAGGTCGATGCAATAAATTCTTTCAGTTGAGCCTCTAAGCTTTCGCTAAAACTCAAGTCATCAACATCAATTTCTTCGTTGCGATAAATCTTGAATAGTAGGGCGTAAAAAGCTGCTAATGAATTTGTAGCAAGAAATCCATCGCCATTGTGGAGCTTATATACGAATGAATTTGTCTCGCCATCTTCTGTCATTTTATTTTCAAGGAGGCTCGGCGTGCTCATCAACATCACGCCGACCGTTTGCTTTGGGTTGTCGTGTGCTGTGCGATATGCGTTGATGGCATCGATATTCCTACCTCCGGCACTGAGTATAAACACCTTGGCAGGTAACTTGCTCCAAGCACTGAAGATGTATTGGTACGGTGTCATAAAAGTAGCAACTATGCCGGTTTCTACCGAAAGTTGCATAGCCAACAGCGCGGCCGAAAGAGAACCTCCCGAACCGAGGAAAATTCGCGGTAAGCCATCGTTCTCTATCAGGAAATCTTTTACAGCTTCGATATCCTGATGCTTACACCACTCCAACGTATCGGGTAGCCGCGATAATACCTTGCTATACCGATTTTTCTCCGTCATCGAACACCAAAATAATCTTAGAAGTTATATCCTAATCCGATTGTCAGGCGGTATTCGCGGAACGATATCATACCCTTGTGCATGTCGGTGAGGCCGAACGAGCCGCACAGGTCTACCACCCACGAGCCGATATACATGTTTGCACCTGCAGTCCACGACAGGCCGCAGCGGCGATAGCCCCAGAAGTCGTTATAGAGGTTTTTGTCTATGTTCATTACTTCACATTCATCGTCGTCGAGATTGAGTTTAGCCGATACTCCGAGGTCGAACTGCGGGCCGGTGAAGATTGATACACCGCCTCCCGAGGGGAATATGTCAAAGTAATAACCGAGCCGCACAGGTACGCGGAATCCGAATTTGCGTACCTTGGGGTCCTCTATGATTTTGTCTGCATTGAGGTCTTCGCTAAAGGTAATATCCCAACGGTATGAGTTGTACGTTATGCCAACTCCGGGCTCGATATAGAGACCGCCGACTATTGGGTGATTATATATCACACCGGCAGCGAAGCCGCTGCCTCGTTGGAACATTTTTACTTTCTCGCCGCCCATATTCCAGTTGCCGGGGAAATATCCGTCCCAGCCGGCCCGTACGCCCCAATACGACTGGGCCGACGCACACAATGCCGTGATGATAAGGAGAAGTGAAAAGAGAGACCGTTTCATATCTTTTAATTTATAAGGTTCTTAGATGTATAACTAACGCCCCCGACTTGTGAAATATTGTTTACCGGCTCAAATAGAAATTGGATATTTCAATAGCAGTCGTATCAGATTATTTTTTCCTTTTTTTATTGAACGGATACGCCTCTCTCCACGCATTTTCCTTTATGGCATATACATAATTCTTATCCTATATGCCATTCCAATTTTTATAGTATGAGCTGTAGTCGGCACAGACTTTTGTTCCTCTTGGTATGGGCAAGCCAAAGAATATAGAGGGGAGCCAATAGAATGCAATAGCAGCTATAAGGATTATGAAAATTATTCTCAATTTATTTTTCATATATCTCTCGCTTTATAACGTTTACAAAATTATAATTTTACTGCTGGAAACCTTGCGACGCCACACGAAAAGTAATTCCTTATGCGCATATGTTCCACCATAACGCCCTGGTTTAGCGATTATACCAATGGCATTTGTCGCATCCGTCCATTTCTTTGGCGAGAGCGTAAATGCGTTCAGCCCGGCCTGTCGTCTAAACCCCTCGAATTCGGTGGGTTTAAAATCCGGATTGTAAAGCTGTTCCCAAATGCCTAAATACTCTATTGTGTTACGGTTGCGCAACCAGTTTGCAATCACGGCATTAGGCTCATCGCTTTTATGCCGTGCCAAATCGGTCAACGAAATATAATCCTCACCATTAACGGCAATAATTGTAATATTGGTATTTTGGACTGTAATATTTGCCATTGATTTATAGTTTGTTTGATGCCTGTTGCAAAGTTACAAGATATCAGTGATATTCAGCCTCTTCAATCATAAAATTTATTGAAAATCACTTCATCATAATTTCTCTTTATGATGCCTGGATATAAAAATAGTGCCCTGGGCATTGCCCAGGGCACTAAGTCTATGCGGATAATCTATGATTATTCGGGACGTTTGGTCTTTTTGCCGTAGCCGTAAACAGCTGCGCTGCCAAGCTGCTCTTCGATGCGGAGAAGCTGGTTGTATTTTGCCATACGGTCGCTGCGGCTTGCCGAACCGGTCTTGATTTGGCCAGAGTTGGTGGCAACTGCGAGGTCGGCGATGGTAGCGTCTTCGGTCTCGCCCGAACGGTGCGAAATCACGGCGGTGTAACCATTGCGCTGTGCCAGTTCGACGGCGCGGAGAGTCTCGGTGAGTGAGCCAATCTGGTTGACCTTAACCAGGATAGAGTTGGCGCAGCCGAGTTCGATACCTTTTTCGAGGTATTTAACGTTGGTTACGAACAGGTCGTCGCCAACGAGCTGGCAGCGGTCGCCGATAAGGTCGGTAAGAATCTTCCAGCCTTCCCAGTCGTTTTCGGCCATACCGTCTTCGATTGAGTCGATGGGGAATTCTTCAACGAGTTTTTTGAGGAATTCGGCCTGCTCTTTCGAGGTCAGCTTGGGAGCGCCTTCACCCTGTTTCCAGGTGTAGTCGTATACGCCGTTCTCGTAGAACTCCGACGATGCGCAGTCGAGACCGATGGTAACGTCCTTACCGGGTACGTAGCCGGCTTTCTCGATAGCTTGGATAATTACGTTGAGGGCGTCTTCGGTGCCGTCGAGGTTGGGTGCGAAACCACCTTCGTCGCCTACTGCGGTGCTAAGGCCACGGGCTTTGAGCACTGATTTGAGGTTGTGGAATACCTCGGTACCCATGCGGATGCCTTCGTGGAACGAAGTAGCACCGATAGGACGAATCATGAACTCCTGGAAGCAAATGGGGGCATCTGAGTGGGCACCACCGTTGATGATGTTCATCATGGGCACGGGGAGCACGTAGGTGTTGCAACCGCCTACATATTTGTAGAGGGGAAGGTCGAGGTAGTTGGCGGCAGCTTTGGCAACGGCGAGTGATACGCCGAGGATGGCGTTTGCACCGAGGTTGCTCTTGGTGTCGGTGCCGTCGAGAGCCAGCATGGTCTCGTCGATAGCTATCTGGTCGAGGGCGCTCATGCCTACGAGGGCTGCTGCGATGGGGCCGTTGACATTGGCTACGGCTTTGAGTACGCCTTTGCCCATGTAGCGGTTCTTGTCACCGTCGCGAAGCTCGAGGGCTTCGTTTTCACCTGTAGATGCACCCGAAGGTACTGATGCGCGTCCGAATGCACCGCTCTCGAGCAGTACGTCTACTTCTACTGTGGGATTGCCGCGTGAGTCAAGAACCTCACGACCCGTGATTTTTGCGATTTTCATAATTTTCTTTACTTAATAGCTTGCTATTATTTGTGTTGATTTGTCGCGTATGTAATGTGTTTTCTGACCGCAAATTTACGAAATTTTTCTTTAATTCAAGTCTTTGAATGGCATATTTTTACAAAATTTCATCGATGACGAACTGTGACCGCTATTTAAATGTTAGCAAATTATAATAAAGACCAAGATATGAAAAATATAGTATATTATGTGCGTTCGTTTGGCTCAGAGGTTTATACCGCCGGTGCCCGTGTAGTCGCGTCTGTGATTATGTTGTTGGTTTTATGCGCGTTGCCATCGTGCAACCATAGCGAGTTGTGGGACGATTTGCCAGCTAAGATTACCAGTTTTATCAACCAGTATTACCCTAATAGCGAATTGCAGTCCGTCAGCAACAGCGGCGGCCGCTATCATGTGCGGATTGACGACGGCCCGGGTATGACATTCGACCAGGACGAGCAGTGGCTCGCCGTCGACGGCTATGGCATGCCCCTGCCCCAGGTATTGCTTTTCGACCAACTGCCCCCGGTTGTATATAGTTATCTGCAAGAAACCGACCAGCTCAACAGTGTGTTCAGCATCTCGCGTGACCACGGAAAATACACCGTCACACTCCTCGACAGCAACCTCTACTACGACACCGCCACCGGCAAACTGACCGGCAACGGTGTCGAAAAAAGTTAGATGAGTTGTTACAAAACTTCCCAATGGCCGCCTTTATCGGGTCCGACACGACGGACTTTTCCGGCTTCTTGGAGCTTGCGTAAGATTTTTTTTACACCCGACCTTGACAATCCGGTAATTTGTTCTAATTCAGGAATTGTAATAGTAGGGTTAATCTGAATAGCTTCTATAATTTTCAGGTTACTTTTCGGGCCACTTTTCAGGTCACTTTTCAGGCTGACCTTGGCTGCAACGCCAATTTTATCAGTGGTATATTTGCCGATTTCCTCAGAATCTTCAACTTTCAGGTTACTTTTATTGGTGACTCTCCATAAAATTACTCTAAACTGGTCGCCTGAGGCTTCGTTGTGGAATTCTATGTTGGCATCGGCCTTGAGGGCGCGGATGATGCCTGAACCGAGACCTCGATAATCCATGGTCTTTGCGCAGAGTGTTGCCATAAGCTGGTTCCTTTGGAAGGCGTTTCCCATCTTGATGTCCTCTACTGTCAGAGTTGGATGCAAGGCTCCCGGGCTTATAATTTCAACGCGGTCTGCGAATATCAAAATCCGTATCGGTGCAGGTTTCAACCATGACCGGTGTACTAAGGCATTCTGCAAAATCTCTGACAAAGCAACCTCGGGAATCTCCAGTTTGCCGATAGAGTTGAAATTCTGACCCGCCTGCACGTGGTGCAGACATGATGCGATAAAGCGCATACCTTCATCAAACATTCTCGAAACTGGGCCGTCAATGTCAACGCTGCTTCGATACTCTGTCTCACCTATGCTGTTACCGTAGAACCATACTGCTTTTATGTTGAATGCCGGACATTGCCGTTGCGGTTTTTTGCCGAAGAACATCAGACCTCCAAGTGTAGCCTCTCCGTTATCATCAAGTATGTTAATATTCCGAAGTGCCTTCTCGATGGGTACGCTAAGATTATCAGTGGTGTTACCAAATGTTTTCTCAAAAAACTCATCAAGCGCATATCGGTCGAGGTCTTTTATCGACGAACCTCGCACAGGTTGTCGGTCTGGTTGATAGTTGCCTGATTGAGCAAACAGTCGAAGCATTTCATTGGCATCTGTTACGCGCCTTTTGTCTGGACCTTGTTTTACATACACTTCGCCACGGTTGTTTGTATAAGGAGTTGCAATCCCTCTACCTATAGTGATAACCATCACAGTTTTTCCATCAACTGGTTTGGAATCAATTTCAGGGAACACCGAGGGGTGTACACCAACATCAGCTGCGCTTGCAACGAGTGAACCAATTGTTTGTACTTGTGTATAGTTTAAGCCGACAATCTCTCCCGTCTTGTCATTTATGCCTACAAAAATACGTCCTCCATTAGAGTTGGAGAATGCCACAAGTTCATTGGCGACATCTTCGGCTTTGTTAAATAACAATTTGAACTGCACTGTAGATGTCTCGCCACATCGTACTATCTCTTTTATTTCTTCGGCGGTCATAAGGGTAACCAATCCAGATTTAATAATGCAAATTTAGCGTTTTTTGGCAACCAATTATCTCTAACCCAAGAACTGTTGTCCTTTGCCGTCGGTGGCTTTGCCGTAGGCTACCGCGTGGCGAGGGCAGATGTGATAGCAGCGCAGGCACAGGGCGCAGTCGCGGCCCCAGTGCGGCCTCTTGTCGTCGCCCATGCTGATGTTGGCCATGGGGCAGCTACGCGCACACAGGCCGCACGACACGCAGCCCTCGGTGGTGTGGAAAGGCTTAGGCGACATGGCGAAGCGGCGGAACCATGGATATATGACGGCCGATTTGACCCAAGGAAACGAACCTCGGATAGTCATATCTTCTCCCCCGTCCTCGATTGCCTTGGCTATAAGCTCGATGCGACTGGCAGAGTCTGCTACCTTTTTACGCGATACCTCGTGACTGTCTACGTCGAAGCCCTTCATCAGTGTATAGGTATTGGGCATGATTACAGCGTAGGCCCCGGCGGTATCAAGGCCGCGACGCCAGGCGATACGTCGCCACTGGTGGTCGGTATAGCCCATATCGTCGCCGCAGGTGGTGAGCATATAGTGCCTCGCCTTCATAAAGTTTTCACCAAGCCTTACCTTGGCCATGAAGTCGGCCACGACCGGAGGCATACCCCATGAGTAGGTGGGAAATGCCCAGATTACACGCGCATCGGCAGCATCGAGGGTGACAGACGACGGGTCGCGCAGCTCGGCCGGGCTGAGCTCGTGCACGCTCTCGTTCAACAATTCCGCCAGGGCGAGGGCGCAGTGGCGCGTGTTGCCCGTGCCGCTGAAGTATATTATCATCGGCGTTTGTTTTTAGCCGGTTTGGGCTGTTGCTGGCGGTCTACGGCCCTGATTGTTACCTGTGTTGCCCCGAAACCGTATTCGCGGAACGATGCGTCTTGCACGTCGTGGCCCTTGAAGCGGTGCGTCAGTTCCTTCATGATGGCCTGGCGCAACACGCCCTCGCCCTTGCCGTGGATAAAGATGATGCGTGTGCCGGGCCGGCGAAGGTTGGCATTCATCACCTCGGTAAAGCGGTCGATTTGGAAGTTGAGTATGTCGGCCGGCGAGAGGCCCTCGGTGGTCTCGAACATTGCCGAGGCATGGAGGTCGACCTCGATTACGTCGTTGTCTTGTTTCGACGACGGCAGGTGCGCTGCCTTGTGCTCGGCATTGGTCTGGCGGCGTGTATCGCGTTCCTTCTGGGCCATGCCGCGTGCTATGTCCTCGGCCTTATATACCGGCTGGGTGGCCGCCCGGTCGGCAACGGCAACGTCGTAGGCGATTACCGGCGTGTCGAAATACGTGTTCGGCCGGAAGCAGTGGAGGCGCGCAAACTTGGTGGTATCTATTTTCAGCTCTACGCGGCCCGGGGCTTTGGCCTCGAAATCGCGGTCGCGCTTAAAGGCCAGGTATTGCACCTCTACGCGGTCGAAATGCGCCAGGTCGGCGGCGGTAAGCTCGAAGAGGAATTCCTGTATGTTGGGTTCTATTAGCCCGTCGTAGCGCAGAGTCCAGTTGTCGTCGTCGGTGGCGCGGCTAATCACGCAGGCATATACGTAATAGTTCGAGTCGTTGACGAGGTATGCGTCAAACGTCGTCTGCGAAAGGGCCTTGATGTTTTCAGGTTCGAAGCCAAGTACGAGGTTGAGCACGTCGCCGCCCTTGGTCTCGATAACGGGCAGGCGTGTCGGGGCAGGCGTGTCGGCCTTTGGCGACTGGGCCTTCGGGGCTTGTGGCTTGGGTACCGCTACATTGTCGAGCGCGGAGGCATGACTGATGACCACACATTCGCGCACGAGTACGGGGGTCTCGAAACCCTCGTCGTCAACATAGGCCATGTCGCCGTCTATCCTTACTACGCGCCCGCCCCCGACAGCATTGAGGTAGCGCACTGTATCGCCGATTTTCATATTGTCCGTTTTTTATGTTTTGCAAATTTACGCATAAACTGTCACATGTCAAAATAAACGAAAACCCCGATTCTTCACGAGTCGGGGCTCCAATATAAAGTTAGTCTTTAACTTAGCGATTTATACAAATAGTCTAACCAATTCCAGCTAAGTCGTGCTATGTCTTATTACTGATTATATGACGTTGGCAATTCGCAAAGGTTTAATCGCCATACTGCGTTTTAACCTTGCTTAACATTTGCTTATTATTCCGTCATTATTTTTGAGTTTGCCTTGCTTTACAAGTTCGCGTATATGGGCGGCGGCCTTGTCGGCAAAGCGCGGCAAAACCCTGTCGAGGTCGCTCAAGGCAAATTGATGATATTGCTCAAGCACGTCGAAGAACCATGGTTCAAACCAAGCTGCGTCGAAAGCCGCAGACCGGCGGCTGCGGCATACGTCGCATTTGCCGCAGGCATAGCCGGCTGGCACATCTTCACCGAAATATTTCAGCATGGTGGCCACGCGGCAGTGGTCGTCGTCGTAGGCAAACGATTTCATAGCCTCTATGCGCTCCTTGGCTTTCTGTTGGCGCAGCTCGTAGATTTCGCGTGGAAAAGTTAGCCTTGACGATTCCGTTCGGTTGGCCGTGAAGTATATATACGGTGTCGAGGTTCGCGGCACATAGTATATTATATGTTCGCGCCGCAGGGCTACGAGCATCTTGTACACGTCGTCGGGCTTGCAGCCAAGGGCGATGGCTATGCGCACTTCGTCGACAAACACATAGTCGGCAAACAGCCCGGGGTAGTTGCGCAGCAGGTGGTGCATCAGTTCTTCCTGTCTCGGTTCGAGTTCTATGTCGTAGAGTTCGTCGCGTTGCAGCCGTATCATCACCCTCGACCGTGTTTCGAGCTCTTCGATAAAGTTGAAATATCCGGCGCGGTCGAGAAACCCTATCGCGCTCATTACCAACCGTGGCTGCATGTGATAGCGCACGCACATCACCGCCGGGTCGAACTCGAATAGTGCGCCGAAGCCCTCGCCCATAGGTAGTGCCACGAAGCGGCATATTTCGTCGTAGACGTGGCGTATGAAGTCTTTCGATGGGAATGCCTCGGTCAGTCGCCGCGCAAGCGATGCCTTGTCGCGGTTGTCGGCAAGCAGCACGGCAACCGAGGGTCGGCCGTCGCGCCCTGCACGACCTGCCTCCTGGTAGTACTCCTCGAGGGTCGACGGCAGGTCGTAGTGTACCACCAGGCGCACGTCGGCCTTGTCGATGCCCATGCCGAAGGCGGTTGTAGCCACCATGATGCGTGTCTGGCCGCTGTGCCATGCGTCCTGGCGTTCGGCCTTGGTCTCTATGTCGAGCCCGGCGTGATAGGCCGATGCCGATATGCCGCTCTTCACCAGTGAGTCGGCGATTTCGACTGTGCGCTTGCGCGACCGCACGTACACTATGCCCGAACCTCCGACCGAGCCCAGTATCTGCAGCAGTTTCACATATTTGCGGTCGGTGTGCCTGACAAGGAAGCTGATGTTGTCGCGTGTAAAGCTGAGTGTAAACAGCTTGTGATGCTTCATCTCGAGGCGCAGGGCTATGTCGGCCACGACTTCGGGCGTTGCCGAGGCTGTGAGGGCAAGCACGGGTACGCCGGGTTTGCGTTCGCGAAGGGCGGCGATTCGCAGGTAGGAGGGGCGGAAGTCATAGCCCCATTGTGATATGCAGTGAGCCTCGTCTACGACAATCAGGCTGATATCCCACCTGGCGAGCTGCCCTATGAACGAGTCGCGCTCGAGACGCTCGGGGGCGACGTAGAGCAACTTTACCTTGCCCTGGCGGCATCGCTCGTAGGCATATTCGGCCTGGTGGCGTGTCATGCCCATATAGAGGCACGCTGCCGGCACACGCCGCCGCTTGAGGTTGTCGACCTGGTCTTTCATCAGCGATACCAGGGGCGTGACAACTATGGTTATGCCCGGCAGCATCAGGGCCGGAACCTGGAATGTGATTGACTTGCCGCCGCCGGTGGGGAGCAGCCCTATGGTGTCGCGACCGCCAAGCACCGACTCTATGATTTCGGCCTGCATGGGCCTGAAGCCATCGTAGCCCCAATATTTTTTCAGGGTCTCTGATGCCGATAGTCCGCCGTAGTCGGGGGTGTCGTATTCGTCGGGGTCGCCGAAGTCGTAGTAGCCGTAGGGGGTGTCACTCATAACCCTCGCTCAAACGTATTTGTTTGACAAGCAGTTGCAGTGGCGACGAGGCGTTCTGGTGGTTATTCTCCTCGATGGTGTAGCAGATGTTGAAGGGCGCCCCGGCATGGATGTGCTCGAAATACGAGGCCATGTTGAAAGCTATGCCGTTGATTACGCGCCCTGAAGTGTCGTCGACGAGTTCGAGCTTTATGTGTTCGAGATTGCGGCCCACGAGCTTGCTGGTGCCGAAGTCTTTGACGCGGCGTGTGCAGAATGTCGGTTTGCGGTTGCCGGGCCCGAAGGGATTGAACAGGCGGAGTATCGACACAAACTCGGGTGTGATGTCGGCGAACGACAGGAAGGCGTCGATGTCGATTTGGGGTGTCATCTGCTCGGGCAGTATGTTGTCTGACACATATTCCTCGAAGCGGCGGGTAAACTCGGGTATGTTTTCTTCACGCAGCGACAACCCCACGGCGTAGGTATGGCCGCCGAAGTTTTCGAGCAGGTCGCGGGTCGACTCTACGGCCTTGTAGATGTCGAAGCCCTGCACCGAGCGCGACGAGCCGGTGGCGAGGCCGTTCGATAGCGTCAGCACCACCGACGGCTTATAGTAAAGCTCGGTGAGGCGCGAGGCCACGATGCCGATGATGCCCTTGTGCCAGTCTTTGTTGTATATGACGATTGATTTCTTGGGCGAGTGCATCTCGCCACGGGCCTCGAGGATGGCGTTGGCCTCCTCGGTGATGCGTTTGTCGAGTTCCTTGCGGTCTTTGTTGTACTGGTCGATTTCTATGCTGCGCCGGGCGGCTTCTTTCGAGTCGCGCGCCACCAATAGCTCTACGGCCTCGCGCCCGCTCTGCATACGCCCCGACGCATTGATGCGCGGCCCGATTTTGAATACCACGTCGTTGATGGTGATTTCCTTGCCGCCGAGGCCGCAGGTGCGGATGATGGCGCGGAGGCCCATGTTCGGGTTGCTGTTGAGGCGCTTCAGCCCCATATATGCCAGTACGCGGTTCTCGTCAATCATGGGCACGATGTCGGCAGCGATGCTCACCGCCACCAGGTCGAGCATACACTCGAGCTCGGCGGTGGCGATGCCGTTGCTTATCGAGAAGGCCTGCATGAATTTATAGCCCACGCCGCAGCCCGACAGGTGCGGGCACGGGTAGGTCGACCCCTCGAGTTTGGGGTTGAGGATGGCGGCAGCCGGTGGCAACTCCGCGTCGGGCATGTGGTGGTCGCAGATGATAAAGTCGATGCCGCGTTCTTTGGCATACTTGATTTCGTCGATGGCCTTGATGCCGCAGTCGAGGATAATCACCAGCGACACGCCCTGCTCGGCAAGCATGTCGATGCTCTGCAGCGAGATGCCGTAGCCGTCGTCGTAGCGGGTGGGGATATAGAAGTCGAGCTCGGAGTAGAAGTTCTGAAGATAGCGGTACACCAGCGCCACGGCCGTGGTGCCGTCAACGTCGTAGTCGCCATAGACCATGATTTTTTCCTTCGACCCCATTGCGCGGTTGAGCCGCTCTACGGCTATGTCCATCTGCGGCATAAGGAAGGGGTCGTGGAGGTCGCGTAGCGACGGATGGAAAAACTTCTCGGCAGCATCGATGGTAGTAATACCCCTCTGCACAAGCAGGTCGGCCACCGGGGCACAATTGGCAAAGCGGCGCGCAAGCTCCGCGCCCAACCGTTGCTCTTCACTCGATAGCGAGGGGTAATTCCATTTGCGTGTCATAGTCGTCTCTCCTAAGCCTTTGGCTTGCAAAGTTACAAAAATCCCCCGGCTCTATCAAGTAGGTATAATCTAATTATAGTTAAATCACCCCATAATCGCCACAAAGGCCACCCTGCCGCTCCCCTTTGGTGAAGATGAGAAAGAATTAACAAAAAATTTCCGCCTTTGACAACTTTGTCTTGCGTGTAAGACGAAAAATATACGTTTTTGTCTTGTGTATAAGACAAAATGGAACTCAAGCAGGAAATGAGTAGCGGATTAACCTAAATGAAAAGTCGTCGGAGACGACGCGATGATAAAATCAGGCCCGTCGTCCGACACGTCTGACAAGTCCGACATGTCAGACAAAACTAACCAAATTTCAACTCCATTGAAATTCGGCCGATAATTCATCTGTGCCATACTCTATCTTTGCAAAAGAAATTTTAGTCACTCAACCCCCGTCTGCCCATGTCGCGTCGCATTATCTCCGTCAAAGACCTTATCGATGACATCTTTACATCGCCCCGGCTCTATATCGAGCCGACGGCCCTCCGCCGGTTTCTCTATGTTGTCCGCAACCACTACGACCCCTATGTCAAGGTTATAAGGGTGTCGACCTATGCCTTTGTGGTGACATATAATGCCCCGTACGGTAAAATGTCGTTCTTATGGGGTGTGACACCTTTCGCCCGGCAGATGTCTCTTGTCATTTTGCCCTCTGACGACTTCCAAAATTCACTCCCCGAGGCTCGGGAACAGACAGTAAGACATTCAACCGGCCTCACGGCATTGTCCCCCGACTCCTTGCCTAACTCACCACCAAGCTCAAACTCACCCCCTGTCTCCTAATCCCTCTCCTCCAGAAATAAGCGCACATTGACATTTTGGTTATCTGAATTTCAGTGATTTTGACTTAAAGATTATTTCTTGTCATTTTGTTTTTATGTCTTTATGTCTTATCATGTCAGCATCGTCCATTATTCACAAATGCATCAAATCGCGATAGATATCGAGGGCGGCGCCGATTTGGGCCGACGGTACGGTCTGGTTAATATGCGCCTGGCCGAGAGCCGACAGCAGGGTAAAGTTGATTTGGTCGGCACGGGCATTTTTCTTATCCTGGCGCATACTTGCCGTCAAGGCTTCGTAGTCGTCACAGTTTATAGCAAAGGCACCGTAGTTGCGGTAGACGTAGTCGGCAAGCTGGTGCAGCGGCTCGGTCGGGAAGCCGAGGTACATGTGCGACAGCACAAGCTCTACGATTAGTCCCCACGCAACGGCATAGCCGTGCGGCACTGGCTTGTTGCGGCGATATGAATAAGCCTCGAAGGCATGCCCCACGGTATGCCCCAGGTTGAGGGCTTTGCGTAGCCCTGCCTCGGTCGGGTCTTGGGCTACGATGCGCGACTTGACCATCACGCTGCGCTCGAGTGGCCCTAACAGTCCGGCTCCCTTGCCGACCAATTCCTCCGGGTCGACCATCAGCAACTTTGCGAAAGCATCGGGCCCTTCGAGCAGCCCGTGCTTTAGCATCTCGCCGTAGCCCGAGAGTATTTCTTCTCGCGGCAAGGTGTCGAAATATGTTGTGGATATAATCGAGGCTACAGGTTCGGCAAATGCCCCGACCTGGTTTTTGAAGCCGTTGAAGTTTATGCCGGTCTTGCCGCCGACCGAGGCATCGACAGCAGCAAGCAGCGTGGTCGGTATGTTGACGCACCTCATGCCGCGTTTGAATGTCGCGGCTGCAAATCCGCCTAAGTCGCTGACCATGCCGCCGCCGAGGTTGACAACCATGCTATTCCGCGTGGCTTCAAGTTCTGAGAGCTTCTGCCAGATACCTGTGAGCGAGTCGAGGGTCTTGTTGTCGTCACCGGCCTCCACGGTTATGACTTTGGCCGTCGAGGCGGTTTTTGATTGCCAGGCAAGCCGTGGAAGCACTAAGCGCACGGTGTTGGTGTCGGCTATTACTATGACTTGCGACGTGCCTGTTTCAGCCACAAGCCCGTCGAGGGTTTCGCCGACAAGTTCGGTAAATATCAGCTTCTGCTTCATCGGCCCGTAAGTGTTGTGATGATTTCGGCGCAGTCATACATTGAGTCAACTTCGATGTCGGCCCCGGCCTCGAGCAGTGCCCCCTCGGGCAGGGGACCTGTGCGGACTCCGATGGTAAAGGCTCCGGCTCGCGACGACGACATCACTCCTAAGGGCGCGTTGTCCACTCCGATTGCGCAGCATGGCTCAGCGCCGCCCTTGGCCATGCCTATGAGGTAGGGCTCGGGGTCGGGCTTGCCGCGTTTCACGTCGAAGGCTGTGATTCGTTGCTCTTGGGGGAAAACACCGGGGTATTCCCGCTCGAGGCGGTCGAGGTTCGACCGTTGTCCCGAGCCGGTGACGAGTATGCAAAGTGCCCCGCCGTTGATGGCGGCTTCGCAGGCTTTGGAGGCTCCCGGTATCACCGATGGTTCGCCAAGCGACTTGAAGATGACGCACTTGCGGGCATAGAGGTCTTTGATTTCTGCCTCGGTGGCCGGGCGGCCGAATTGGCGGCGGATGAGTGTGTCGATTGTCGAGGCGCCGGTGCGGCCCTCGTAGGCATAAAATTCATCAGCTTCGGCCTCGATGCCATTTTCGTCGCATACCTGTTTCCACGCCTTGCAATGCCCCGGCATTGAGTCGAATAGTATGCCGTCCATGTCGAACATCACTGCGCGGGGCCGTTGCAGCGTCGCCCCGGTTCGGGCTGTATAGCGCTTTAGGGCTGTCTCAATCTTTTTTATCATCACTTTTTATTATGCCTTCTGCGTTTTGTTTGGAGTCTTTGGGCTTGTCGGGAGCCGGTGAGGCGGGTTCGCCTTCAGTCGGCTCGCCTTCGGTAGCCGGGATTAGTCCTTCGCGTTGTAGCGCAAGCGAGTCTGCATGGCTCAGGCCGGGGTCGGGACCGTCGAGTTCGCCGGCCTGGACGGGGGCCTTGATGTCGATGCGCGCAAAGCGCGAGTTCTGTACGCCGCGCCTGAAGATGCCTTCGATTTGCTTAATCAGGCTCACACGCGCAGTGTCGACTATGCCGACACTTTCCACGGCCATGCCCTCTTTGAATTTCGCCCCGCCGAAACGGACTTTGAACTTGTCGGGGTTGCCCTTGATGTTGATGCCGAACTTAAACGGCAGCGGCGATTTGAGCACTGAGATGTGGTAGTTGAAGTTCATGGCCAGGTCGTTCGAGCCGGAAACGCCCAGGCGGTACCGGTCGATGTCGAACGAGAAGGGGAAGGTCTGCATCACGTTGTCGCGGACAAGGAACTCCACGCTGGCGTGTTTGATTTTATTGTCGGCGCGGTCGCGGAAGCGCAGCCATTTGCCCAGGGTACGGTAGGTCTCGGGGTTGATAAAGGCCAACGAGTCACCGCTGAGTTTTATGGCGGCATCGAGGGTCGGTAGCACCATGTTCATCGTACTGTCGATATCGACGGTGGCGGCGATGTCGGCATTGATGATGCCGCTGAAGTCGCGCATGAGAGGCATGATGGAGTCGACAGCCGGTACGAGTTTGAGGAAGCGTTCGATTTTGAACTGGTCGAGCTGTAGCCCGAAGCCAAACTTCATGTCGTCGGCCTTGGGGGCGGAGTAGAGGGCCGACAGCGACACCTTGCCGGCATCCGACACTGCAGCCAGGTCGTGTAGGTTGAGGCCGCCGCCAAATACAAGCACCTGGCCGCGAAGGTCGTGAAGCATCAGGTCGGAATATAGCACGTTGCCGCCCTTGATGCGTATGCGCCCGTCGATGTTGGTCGGTATCAGCAGCGGCCCGGCACTGTCGGCCTCCTGCGTGACGAGTGCCTCGAGCTGCGCGTCGAGGGCATCGTCGTCGCCATGGCTGAGGTTGATGGTCTTGGCCTGTCCTCGGCGCAGCCGCTCGGCATAGGCCGCACCGGCAAAGGCGGCAGCCGACAACTGGTTGATGTCGATGGTGTCGCTCGATATGTCGAGGTTGAATTTTAGCGAGTTGCCCTCGCGCTTCGATGTCAATGCCCGGCGGATATTAGATATCAGGCCGTTGAGGGCCAGGTCGCTGCGCCCGGCGCGGTATCTTACACCGCGTAGCTCTACCGAGTCGCTGCTGAAGGCGAGGTCGAGACGACGCACGCGGTTGCGTAGGGGGAACATGGGTGTGAACAGGCGCGCACTCCGAGTCGACAGGGAACCTTCGACCTGCCAGTTGAGCATAAATTTGCGCATGCCTTTCGAGAGGCCCCATTCGAGTACTTCGTATTCTTCGTCATTCAGCTCGCCATGTACTCGGCGATGGTGCGGTGCGCCGGGGCGGTGGCGACGTTTCTCTATGGCCAGGCGGTAGACCGAGTCGGGCGACAATTCGGGGTGGCTGTGCTGTATGCTGTCGGAGAGATGTTTGATTTCGCGGTAGCGTTTCACTACCGACGGGCGGCGGTACATCGAGGCGTCGAGGTGGGCCCCCGACAGCATGAAGCGTGTATCGGTCGTACCTGCCGACAGGCGTCCCAGGTCGAGGTTGGCACTGAGCAGCGGCAGGCGTTTGCTGCCCCGGAAACGCTTGATGCCCACGTGTCCGGCAAGGTCGCGGATGCGCACTCCGGCACTGTCTGTCACCGATTCGATGTTGAGCCTCCCTATCGCGAGGCCGCCTCCGACCGGCACGACTAATGTCGTGTCGCGTTGTCGGCCTGAGTTTTCTACGCCTGCTCCGAGCCTGAAGTCACCCACGGTGATATTGATGCCGTCGATTAGTATGCTTGCCGTGTCGGCCGATATGCCGGCGGCCAAAGTCGGGGCGGTCACGCCGGTGCTGTCGCTAAAACGTGCTTGTGAGCCGAAGCGCACCGTCAGGTGGTTGATTTCGGTCATCACCGAAGTGTCATTAGAGAGATAGTAGAGTTTGTTACCGTCGAGACGGCCCTTTATGTCGAGCGAGTGAAATTTCTCGAGCGAGAGCATCGACATGCGGCCCTTGGCATTTAGCTCCATGCCCAGTTGCCCGTCGATAAATCCCCGTGCCATGTTTGCCACCAGCGGCGGCAGGCGGCGCAGGTGCATGCGTCCTTTCACCATGGCGTCGAAGGCCGGGTCGGATACCGGTTGCCATATACGGCCACGTATGTCGAGGTCGGTCGCCGGGCCCGACGCGGTAAAGCGCCGTATGTCGACAACTGTGCTGTCGAGTGAGCCGCCGCCAAGGGCGACACCTATGTCGAAACCGAGGCGGTGGAGCACGGCCTTGCCGTAGCGCAGCTTGCAGTCGGCCATGGCAATTTCGATTTCGGTCGACGGTATTGAATCGTAGGCCGGTGTGAAAGGCCCGGTCAGCCGCGCCGACATGCCTATGCTGCCGTCGGTGGCAAACATTTTGGGTGTGAGCCCGTAGCTGCGGCGCAGGCTGTCGGGCAGCGCGGTCAGTGCGTCCTCGATGGCAACGGGGGCTATGTCGAGGCGTCCGCTGTTGATGACCAGTGTCGAGTCGTAGGTGAGTTCGGTAGTGAGTTTCGCCGTGACGAACGCCCCTTGCAGCGTGAACTCTTCGAGGGCTATCATGGCCGGGCGGCGTGGCTCCCAGCGCACCCTCCCGTCGAGGCCGAAGTGCATGTCGGGGCTTTGCAGCAGCAGCCTCGGGTAGGGCCCGGCAAGGTGACCGTCGATGCGCAGGCTGTAGAGTGGCGTCGTGCTGCCGTCGAGCACTACGTCGTGGAGCAGCATCACCGTGGCATCGGTCGAGTCGGCAGCGTTGAAATAGCGGATTTCGCGTGGCTCGACAAAGGCAAAGCGCGATATTGAGAATGGCGGTATGGGTGTGCCGGCACTTGATTCGGTGGTATCGGGGGCAGCCTTGTAGATGTCGAAATTGCCGCGCCCTCGTGAATCGAGCACTATGTTGAGGCCGGGGCGCAGCAGCTCTACGTCGCGCACGCCTATCTCGCCGCGTGTCAGCAGCGCACCTAAGTCGAGCGACCCGGTGAAGCGTCCCAGCGTGAACAGCGTGTCGCTATAGGCCGGCAGGGCGGCGCGTTGGGCCGAGTCGAGGTCGGCAAAGGCGTGCGAGATTACCGTCAGGCTGTCGACCTGCAGGTTGATGACGGGGAAGGCCGGCTTGAAGGCCAGCTCTATGCGCCCTATAGTCACGTCGGCATCGAGGCTCTTGTTGGCAATACGCTCGACCACGGGGGTGAGGTGCTCGGGCTTGAGCAGCCGCACACTGCAGATTAGCACGGCCGCGAGTGCCAGCACGAGTGCCATGACTGTCCATAGTGCCACGAAGAGTATGTTTACGATTACTTTTTTCATTGTCTGATGGTGGTGGTATCGGCGATAGATGTGATGTGTAGGCACGCCTGTTTGCGTTCGTGCTTCACATAGCAGCGTCCCTCGCGCCGAAGGTCGTATACGATTTCTGCAAGTAGGTTTTTGAGGTCTTCGAATGTGCGGCGCGTGCCGTCGGCATTGTCGCAGATAAATTTACTGTGACTGATGTCGAATGTCGTGGCATACTGGTGCGCGCTCTCCTGGGTGGCGTTGCGGTTTACGCGCCTTAGCTTGCGCACGGTCTGCGGTGTGCGCAACACGCTGGTCACCTTGAGCCTGTAGTCGCCGCCGCCGCGCGCGTCGAGCGAGTCGCGGAAACGTCGCCCGATTTCATAGAGCAGGTCGGCTGCGTGACGGGTGAGGAATGGGTAGGAATGGGTGAGCGAGTCGATATATATGTTGCTGTCGGAGTGCACCTTTACGATGCCTCTCGATTGCTGCCAAAGCGATTCGAGGTCAATGACAGGTTCTATGCCCCCGGCACGTGCGGCCTCGAGGTGCAGATAGTTGCTGTCGTTGAACACGCGGCCCAGCGTGCCCCCTATGCCGTTGATGCGCAGGCGTGTGCAGCCTCCGTCGGGAGGGGTGACACCGGGCTTGTCGTAGCGGTTGGCCGGCTGGTCGGCAAGCAGCGCGGCAAGCTCGGGCGACACACCGTCGTCGCTGCCACAAGCCGCAATAAATAAACTGAATATGATGAAAAAAAGCAGGTTACGCATGAAAATTACAGTCGCCAGGCACCATTATCACCCGGCAACTGCAAAATTACTCAAACCCACCGAGATATACAATATCATTGACGATATAAAGTGTCAAGGCTGCAATATATAAAAATTTGCATAAAAGGCTGCTATAGTACAGTCTTTTATGCAAATTTTAGATAGTAGCGGGGTAAGATTATTTTACAAGGACTTTGCGGTGGCCGATGATGTAGAGGCCGGGGGTGAGGGCGCGTATGTCGTTGCTGTCGGCATTGCGCTTGACGAGTATACCCTGGATGGTGTAGACATCGTTTTGCTGCCCGGCGGCATCGGCGGGAGTGACTATTTCTTCAACTCCCGATAAGTTGCTGACGCTTATGGTGACTTCGGCATAAACGCCCGAGCCGTCGGTAGATGCGGCTCGGACGGTGGCAGTACCATCTTTCAGAGCCGAGACAAGGCCACGGGGGTTGACTGATACCACGTCGGTGCCCGATACGACAGCCCAGTCGACAGTGCGCATGGTAGCTTCTGCCGGCAACACGCTTGCAATTAGCTGTAGGGCATCAACCTCGGTACCATCTATGCTGAAGTCGCCGCTGGTGCTTGCGATAGAGATTGAGGTGACGGGGTTGAGCGAGCCGGCATCGTTGGTCGAGACCACGTTTGACCGCGAGGCGTATGATGCGGCGCGAGAGGGCATCCTGCTCATCATCGCCGGGGCGTCGGCAATAATCTCGACGGCGTAGAAGCACTCGCCGGCCGGAGCCTGGAAGTCGCTATACGATGTGTTGCTGCCGGCGACATCGGCAACTAATTGCAGAGACTCGCGCGAGGTGCCACGGAGTATGCGGTAGCTTGCAATGTCGCGGCCTTCGTAGCGGTTCCAACTCAGATTCCATGTGTTGCCGGCACCCTTGTTAATCATCAGGTGCATGGGCCTATGGGGTGTCGACATCTTCGTTTCGCCATATGGAAGGTCGAAAGTGACTGCATAACGTTCGCTCTTGACCGAGGGCATGGAGTTTGCGTCGGCAAAGGACGTTGTCTGGGCGTCGAGTTCGGCAATTTGTTCGAACTGCCCGTATATCGAAGTCTCTCTGAACACTTTGACGCCGGTAATCATTTGTGAAAGTTCTGCCGGGGCGGCCCAGTTGAGAAGATAATGACCGTCGGCATCAATCTCGACTATCGAGAGCCCCGGAGCCGAGTTCATCGCCACATAGTTGGGGGTTACCTCGAATACGTCGCTGCCATAGTCCTCGGACACGGTGTGGCGCAGTGCGAAATTTGACGTCCAGGCATAGCCGGAGAACGTAAATTCGACTGTGTTTCCGTCGATAGAACGGAAATCATAGTTCTTGTTCTGCGGTATATCCATGACCTCGAAGAAGTTATGGTTGTCGTATTCGTAACGTACCAGCTCCCACTTTGAATTATGGGCGTTGTCGCAATTGATAATCCATTTCGTGCCGAGGAGAATTTCGCCTGGAACAGCGAACGATGCGTTGAGTGCGGGGTGAACATGGATGTTTGATGAGAACTCGCCGCATTTCACGGTCTTGGTTCCCTCGGTGAGCCAGCACACCTCTGCGCTGCGGGCATTCAAGGAAAGAACCTTTGCCCCTTCGCCGAAATCGATGTCGGCCGGATTGACACCGGCATAGACGCTGACAGTCTCTTTCTTCCCGACCATGGTTGCCGATGGTAAATCAAAGGCACCCGAGGCGGCCACGGTGAATGTAAGGGTCTCGGAGAAATCAGACTGTTGGTATTGCATGTCGACGCTCTGTACCTTTACCTCGTATTCGCCAGCCGGGATGGCTTCGAGCGGTATTGTGATTTTAGGGCCCTGGAGCAACTGCTTGCCCGACGGAACGGCAACACCATTGATACCGCCATTGAGGGGCGACATGAAGTAGGCACCGTCGCCTTCGGCTCCCTTGTGCTTAATCGAGATATTGTAGCGCAGGCCTGTTGCCGGGGTTTCCTTGTCGGTGCCGCGTTCCCATTCGATAGTGACATGCTTGCTGTTTTGCGAAGCGCGGAGGCCTGTCGGCGGGCTCGGCGCCTGGTTGCCGGGACCATTGACTATATAGTAACTCATGCCAATCTTGCCATCGGTGCGCTTATAGAACGTAGAGGAATAGACTACGTTTTTGACAATCTCGGTATGGTAAGATTTGTCGGCATTGAAGTAGATAATCTGAATAGTCTGATTTCGATTTAAGCGAACTACTACATCGAGACATCCGTTGTTGTCGAAGTCGAAGGCTTCGCTTATGCCACCGAATTGATAGCCGTATGGTGCCGGAATGCTTGTGGCGCTTCCGTCGCTCCACATAACGTGTGTGGAATCGGCATAGTGTATTGTGCCATAACCGGTTCGATATTTATTCCATACAATTTCCGGCCGGCCGTTGCCATCGATGTCGGCTGCGATACAGCTTTGCAGGTTTAATTTGCCTATGGGGATGATAAAGGACTCATCTTTCTCAAATTGGAGGCCGCCTTTGTTTATATAGAGTTCTTTAGAAGTAGAGACAAAATCCATAAGGCCGTCGGCATTGTAGTCGACTGGCATGAATACATAAGCATCAATCTGAACGTCTTCAAATGTTCGGTAATCGCCAGTGTTTCGCTTTATGATTTTGTCTTTATATATGTCGGTATATCCGTCGTTGTCGAAGTCGTAGGCGCGAGGAGACAAGGTTATGTTTTTGTCAAATTCCTCGATTTTCATTGATTTGTCACCTTCGTTTATAGCGTGAGTATTAGAGGTCACTACGTCGGGCATACCGTCATTATTGATGTCGGTGACCCAAGGCTGGTACAACGAAATAGTTGAATTAAAGATACGTTTTACTGCAGTATAATTGCCCTCGTCGTCGCCTTCGTAGAATTTTTCTGCAAGCACCTCTGTTTTGCCGTCGCAATCCATGTCGAAAGCGGCATCGGGGTATGTTTCAAAAGCCAAATCACAAGTGACACGAGCACCGTTTACCGTAACCGTGCGGCTCTTGGTGGCGCGGCTGCCCATTGCCGAAGTTACTGTGAGTGTAATGGTCTTGTTGCCGGGGGTCGGGAAGGTTGCAAGCCATGAGCCGTCGGACTTGGCTTCGATTTTACCGTCGTCGGCACTCCAGTCGTAGGTGTTGCCCTCGACGGCCGGCGAGGCAAGAGAAAGCACGAACTCGTCGCCGACAGTGGGCCCTTCGACACTTGAAACGATGAAAGAGGCGGCCGGATTGCGCTTTTCGAAAGTAGCATATTCGCTAAATTCAGAGCCCATGAAGCCGGCATCGATGGTCTGGACAGAGACATAGATAGTGCCTTCGGGCCATGCCGATGCATCGAGGCGGCGATAGGTAGAATGGCCGCAATTGCCCTCGGTCATGTTGAGTCGCGAGCCGTCGGCCTTGGCGTAGGCATACATGAGATTACCTTTGCCCGGAGCGGTGCCTATGCGCAAAGCATAGGTCAGGTCGAGCTGCGGGGTCTCTTTGTCGGTGCCGCGTTCCCACGAAACGTAAACTTCGCCTGTCGCGGTGTTATAGTTGACTTTGGGTGCCGCCGGTCGGAGGGGACGGGTGTTTTTGGCATCAGACAAGGTAATCATGGCTTCAGGAAATACTAAGCGTGTGAGACCGCTGTTGTCGATGTTTGCCGGTAGTATGTTACGTATTTGAGTGGATTCTATGTTGACTGCAATCTCGCACTTGGTATTGACTTTCAAACCCGACAAAGAGCATGTCCAAATTGCGTATGGGTAAATCCACTTATAGTTTTCGTATTTACTCTTTCCTGTAATAGTCCAACCTATGAGCTCATAGTTGCCGTCGGCGTTATAGTCGGTGCAGGCGACAAAATTGATTTTGCCTTCGATGAAATACTCGTGACGTTTGAAAGAGCCTTTGCCGTTGTTCTCAAACATAAGGAGATAGGTGTCGTTGTACTCGGAGCCAGAGATTTGATTATCATGAGAATTGAATGCGGCCAGGATGTCGAGGTCGCCGTCTTTGTCGAAATCGCAAATCCACACAGGCTCGGAGCAAGCCAGTCCGCTATAAAGTTTCGTTACGTCGGACTCACCATTGCCATGCTGCAGTTGCACGCTGAGTTCCTTAGCTGACCTGTCATATAAAAATACATCGTTGGTTCCGTCGCCGTCGAAATCGCGCAGGGCAACGGTACCGCCGAACTGGTCAATGACGAAACGGCCGTCGCCGGTGTTGAGCAGAAAGTAACCGCTGGGATAATCGATGAAATCCATATATCCGTCGTTGTTGATATCGATTTGCGCAAAGCTGTTGCCGTTTGCCCCTCTCGGGGCAGTTGGCGGAGACCAGATTGAAACGGGCGAACCGAGACCGACGCCGGCGCTTGTAATCACCTGGTTGTAGTATTCGTATGGTGTGAGGAGCGAAATTTGTTCGCTGACAAATTTGCCGTTGCCGTCGAGAGTGATGATTTCGCCGCTTGTGTTGTCGCTGTCGTAAGGCTTGCCTTTCCAGAAGTCGGGGCGGCCGTCGTTGTTAAAGTCGAGCGGCCGCAGAGATATATTTTTGTCGACACTCAGCAGTTCAGTGAAAGAGTTGTTTTCAAAATCGAAAATCGAACCGGTCGAATATGCGTCTATTTCTTCTTTGTCGCTGTAGTTTATCCAGCCGTCGAAGAAATTGCAGAAACTGCCGGGAAGTTTGACCTGGTTTTTGAAGTCGGCGTCAAATTTATAGAGGTCGTGTTTATAGGTCACGGTCTCGCGGTATTGAGGGCCGTACATCCATTCCTTTACGCCGTCGTTGTCGATGTCGAACCAAAACGATGGATTTGTGGATAGTGTGAGGCCGTCGACGATTTCGTAAGCCGGGGTAGATTTTGCCCGGGAGTTGGGTGCGTTTGCCTGAGCCGAAATTTTCGGAGCATCGGCAGCAATAGCAGAAGTGATGATAGCCGCTACTGACAGGCAACCCAAGAGAGATAATTGGTGGTTGCTCATAAGATGATAGAGTTTCAATCGAGTCCCCTGTCGAATGAAATGCTTTTTAGATTGGTTTAAAACACAAAACGTGAGGACTTTACCTGTTGCCCGTTCTACAAGTAGAGGCCTTCGCATTGCCTTGGTTCGTCGAACGGACAACGCAGAGACCTCACGCAAATATGCAATCAGACCGACAAAGTGTAGGCACACTCAGCCGGTGAAAGTACATATCCACATAAGCCATCTACCGTTGTCTCCATTCCTGACGAACCGTGAAATTTGCGAAGTTTCTACTTGTCAAGAAAGAGCGTATAGTAAACCGCTTTTCATTATGTAAAGCCGGGTCGAGCCGGCTGCTACCCACCCACAGCCCCTTGCGGAGTCTCTGCAGGCTTTAAGCACCTCAAAATTAATGATAATTTCAGAAAGGGCAAAATTTTAAAGGGGGATAATCGAGATTTATCGAGATTTATCGGGAATAAGCGGGGGGTAGCTCGATTAATCTCGATTTGGCTTGATGGGGAGGAGGCCGTTGCAGCGGGGGTAGTCGCTGCAGCCCCAGAATTCGCGGCCCTGCATCCGGCCTTTCTTTTGCATTCTCCGGAACATTGGCTTGCCGCATCTGGGGCATGTGGGGGCGCCTTCTGCCGTGGCTTGGCTCTTGCGGGCCTCGAGCCGCTCGGCGGTCATGTTCTCGGTGAAGCCGCCTGTCTCTCGGAAGCTGTCGAGCTGGCTTTCGATTTGAGACTGGAGCATCCTGTTTTCCCTAAAGCATAGCACGAGCAGGGCGTTGGCTGCTATCTCGGGATTGTCACTATCTAACCACGGGGCAAATTTGGCTTTCTGAGCAAGTATATGCAGTGCGGCATCATGAAGATAGCTGTTGGAATATTGCGGAGTGTCGAGCCTCATTTGCCAGATTGCTTCGCGGTCAGGGTTGCCAATCGCCCATACATCGGCTTTTTTGCGAAGAAGAAAATTGAATATGTCGCCTTGCAGTTCGTCGAAACTTGCCCTCGCAACATCGAGGAGCCGCATTTCTGTTTCGATTGATGTAGAATGTCGGGCCGAACCTTCGGCGATATTTGCCACTCCGCTCCTTGCGGCCATTACCATCTGGTCGTAGAGGCGGCGACCGGGGTCGATGCGGTAATCGACAAAACGGTCGCAAAAATCTTGTGTTGCAAGTTGGAGTACATTGGCTAAAATCCAGGAATTTAGCCAAAAATATGATTGGGAAAACTGTATGTTGACACCCATGATTTATGTCGTGGCGAGGGTTTATACTGCCGGGAGGGATGTGCCGTTGAGCTTGCGGTAGAGGTCGAGGGCGTAGACGTCGGTCATGGCCGACACGTGGTCGAGGACGGCCTGTAGTTTGCCGTAGAGCGTGGGGGCGGCGACGTCGTACTGCTCGGGGAATTTTGCCAGGAGCAGGCGCGAATAGTTGAGCTGCGGCTTGGTGACGGCCTCGACGAGGCGTTCGAGCAGGAAGGTGATGATGCGGTTACCGGCCAGCTCGATGTCGACGACCTCGGACGAGCGGTAGATTTTTGCCCACGACAGTTCGTTGCATCGCGCATAGCCCTGCCGCTCGAGGTCGCGAATATGGCTCAGGAGCGAGCCCTCGAAGGTTCCGGCGAGTATGGCGTCTTCGTTGGCGATGAAGGTGGCGGCGCATTGGTCGACCAATGCGCCGACGACGCACGAGCGCAGGTAGGCTATTTTCTCGTTGGGGTCGGACACGTGTCCCATGCCGCGCCGCAGGTGCTCCTGCCGCTCGGGGTCGAAGAAGCCGAGGAAGGCGTCGATTACCTCGGGTGTCGATAGAATTTTGAGTTTGTGGGCATCCTCGATATCCATCACTTCGTAGCATATATCGTCGGCGGCCTCGACTATATATACCAAGGGGTGGCGGACGAAGCGCAGGGGCTTGCCCTCGGCTGAGAGGCGGAGTATGCCCAGCTCGTTGGCGACGCGGGCATAGTCGTCGCGCTCGCTGACGAAGAAGCCGAATTTACCCTTGGTCGAGAGGATAGACTCGTAGGGGTATTTGACAATAGAGGCGAGGGTGGAGTAGGTCATGGCAAATCCGCCCTTGCGGCGCCCCTTGAACTGGTGCGTGAGCACGCGCAGGGCGTTGGCGTTACCCTCGAAGTGGGTCAGGTCGGCCCACTCGCTGTCGGAGAGCCTGTCGCGGAGGTCGCGCCCGGCACCTTCGCTGAAGAAGGTGCCGATGGCGCGTTCGCCGCTGTGGCCGAATGGGGGATTGCCGAGGTCGTGGGCGAGGCATGCGGCGGCCACGATGTCGCCGAGGTGGTCGAAGTGCTCGACGGGCATACCCTGGGCGAGGTATCGCTCACGCAGGGCCACGGCGATATTGTCGGCCATAGACTTGCCCACGCAGGCTACTTCCATGCTGTGGGTGAGCCTGTTGTGGACGAAGATGCTGCCCGGCAGGGGGAAGACCTGGGTCTTGTTTTGCAGCCGGCGGAAGGGCGACGAGAAGACAAGACGGTCGTAGTCGCGCCTGAAGTCGGTGCGTGTGGCGTTCTTTTTGGGGTCGTGGTAGTCCTCGAGGCCGAAACGTTTGTCGTTGACCAGGAGGTCCCACTTCATTTTGTCGGCCATTACCAGGCGGCGCTGTTGCCGATGTAGTTGAAGGGGGTGATGGCGTTGAGCTCGGCGCGGACGTCCTCGCTGATGCCCTCGAGGTTGGCGATAAAGTCTTTGATGGCTTTTTCGTCGATGTGCGTGTTTGTGCGCGTGAGGGCCTTGAGGGTCTCGTAGGGCTTGGGATAGCCTTCGCGACGGAGTATGGTCTGAATGGCTTCGGCAACGACGGCCCAGTTGTCGTCGAGGTCGGTACGGATGGCGTCGAGATTTACGATGAGCTTGCCGAGGCCCTTGAGTGTCGACTCGATGGCGATGAGGGTGTGGGCGAATGGTACACCGAGGTTGCGGATTACGGTAGAGTCGGTGAGGTCGCGCTGCAGACGCGAGACAGGCAGCTTGGCCGAGAGGTGGCGGAAGATGGCGTTGGCTATGCCGAGGTTACCCTCGCTATTTTCGAAGTCGATGGGGTTGACCTTGTGCGGCATAGCCGACGAACCGACCTCGCCCTCTTTGATGCGCTGCTTGAAGTAGCCCATCGAGATATATTGCCAGATGTCGCGGTCGAGGTCGATGACTATGGTGTTGAGGCGCGCGAAGTTGTCGCAAATCTGCGCGGTGTTGTCGTAGTTTGAAATCTGTGTTGTGAACTCCTCGCGTGTTAGCTTGAGGCTTTCGAGGAACTTGTCGCCGAAAGCTGCCCAGTCGATGCCGGGGTATGCCACGGTGTGGGCGTTGAAGTTGCCGGTGGCACCGCCGAATTTGGCGTTAATCCACGAGTTGTCGAGCACTTCGAGCTGCTCCTCGATGCGCGACACGAACACGGCTATTTCCTTGCCCAGCGAAGTGGGCGACGCGGGCTGTCCGTGTGTACGGGCAAGCATGGGCACCTCGCGGAGTTCTTGGGCCAGGTCGAGGAGTGCCCCGTGGAGACGCTGGTAGGCCGGGATGATGATTTCGCTGATGGCATTGCTCATCATCAGGGGGAAGGCGGTGTTGTTGATGTCCTGCGAGGTGAGGCCGAAGTGGATGAACTCCTTATACTGCCCCAGGCCGAGTTCGTCGAAACGAGCCTTGATGTAATATTCTACTGCCTTGACGTCGTGGTTGGTAGTCTTTTCAATCTCCTTTACCTTGGCGGCTTCGGCCGGAGTGAACACCCCGGGGTCGTAGATGCGGCGCAGCGATGCCTGCATGTCGTCGCCAACGGGTGGAAGCTGCGGCAGGCCGGCTTGCGACAGGGCGATGAAGTATTCGATTTCGATAAGTACGCGGTAGCGGATTACGGCGTATTCCGAAAAATAGTCGGCAAGAGCCTCGGTTTTGGAGTGATAGCGGCCGTCGACCGGCGATACGGCGGTAAGTGGGCTGAGTTCCATTTTATATTGTGCTTTTGAATTGTTTTTTACTTGATTAACGCGAGGATTGAGCGTTGAGGTAGGTGTCGATGTGGCGTTTTTTCTTTTCTTCGAGAATTTCGTCGATAGCGAGGAAAATGCCGCTTTCCTCGACGTCGCCAAATTCATCGTTGACGGCTGTGCCGAACATGCGCATCGTTGGCGAGAGGCCCATGTAGGCGTGTACGAGCGGCGGTATAGTGTCGCCGTGGGCGCGCACCTGGGCGTTGAGTATGCGGAAGTCGCTCTTGAAGTCGCCGCCGCAGAATATAGCCTCGAGGGCGGCCTGGTCGGCGTCGGTGCGCAGGGCGTTGATTGGGCGCACGAGCTCGTCGTGGTCGGGGAAGTATTTGTTGAGGAAGTAGAGTATCATGTCGCGGCACGCGGCGGTGTAGCTCGGGTACATGGTTACTTTGCCGAAGAGGTAGCGCGTGTCGGGGTGGACTACGGTGAGCGACCCGAGGCCGTCCCAGAGGTTGTCGAGCACATAGATGGCCTTTGCCCCGGCGCGCGAGCTCTGATACTCGGGGCGCACGAACGAGCGTCCGAGCTCGATGGTGTAGGGCAGATAGTCGTCGAGGAAGCGCTGCGAGAAGCGGAACATGTGGCTGGTGGCTATCATGGGCTTGTTGTCGGCGTCGAGCACAATGTCGCGTCCGCAGATATATCGGTAGCCGCCGAGGATTAGCTTGCTGTCGGGGTCCCAGACGATGAGCTGCCGGCAAGGCACGGGCATTGTGTCGTAGCGGTCGATGTCGCACTCGAGGCCCGTGCCGCCGCCGGCGGTGCGGAAAGCGATTTCGCGCAGACGCCCGATTTCGCGCATGGTGTTTGGCGAGTCGTGGGCCGTGACCACATAGATTTCGTTGTTGCCCTTGTTTGTGGGCCTCAGAAACCGCTGGCGAGTGAGCTCTTGCTCGATTAGCGCAGTATCGACGGGGTCTATTATAGGTTGGTTCATTTTTCGTTGACGCTAATATTTGTCGGCAGTGCGTAGACCTGCCGGCGCAGTTGTGCCGCAGTCGAGGCGGCTTTTGCTCCGCCTTCGAGGCTCTGCCAAGGCACCGGCGTGCCGCATGTGATGGTGAAAGTCTTGCCTCGCGAACGGAAGACCTCGCGTGGCAGGAGGAGCATTTCGAAGTTGAATTTAATGCCGAGTCTCTGACGAATCCTCGCCCAGCGGTAGAACGATGGCGAGTTGTGGCCGTCGAAGTGGACGGGCACTATGTCGCGGCGGCTCTCGATGGCCTTTGTGACGAACATCTTGTTCCAGGCCAGGTCGGCGACAACGCCGTCGTCGCCGAGGCGCGAACACAGGCCGGCGGGGTAGATTACCACGGGGCCGTCGCCTGCGAGGGCTTCCTCGAGGCTTCCGAGCGACGAGCGCGACTGCCGGCCATGCTTGTTGACAGGCACGAAGCAGTCGGTGAGCGGCTCGACGGCCATAAGCAGGTCGTTGACAACGAAGTGCACCGGCCTGTTGTAGTGGCGCGAGAGCCACGAAATCATGCTCATGCCGTCGAGGCCCCCGAGGGGGTGGTTCGACACGATGATGCAGCGGGGATTTTTAGGCAGGAGGTTTTCGTTGCGTATGTCGATGGTTACATCGAGGTCGCACAGGACGCCGTCGCAGAACTCGGCGCCACGCAGTGGGTAGTTGCTCTCGAGTAGCTGGTTGAGCTTGTCCTGGCAAATCAGTTTTTCGAGCCAACGGACTAAGAAACGTGGCACGAAACGAGCCTTGCCCCCGAGCCTGGAAGCAAGAACACCACCAACATCTATGCGTATGGGCCTGTCTGAACTCATTTCGAATTACAGTGCAAAGTTAGTGAAAATTTGCTGCAAGCTCAAATTTTCGCTAACTTTGTGATAATTTTAGTAATTCAACTTTCGCAAGCGAAAAGTTGAAGGTTAATGTTTAAAGGTTAAAGGTTAATGAGATTGACAGCTAAAATATTTGCTGAGATAAAAATTAAAAAACGACAGCACATTAACCCCTGACCTTTAACCCTTAAACATTTAAGTAAGCTTGCGAAACTTAAATTAGTAATCAAATTCATGGCAGAACCAACAGCATATATCTATGCCCCCGGGGGCGAGTTCCTGATGCCTTATATACGCCGCGAGATTGCCCTTGCCGACGACGGGGCGGCTGTAATGATTTCGTCGACAGACATCTACGAGCCCGGCGAGGGCTGGCTCGACGAGGAGTCCCCGCTCAACGAGGCATCGGAATGGCTTGCGCCGGAAAGGCAGTTTGCCGACGAGGCAAAAAGCAGGGGCACAAAGGCCTACGTACTCCGCTGCGCCCCAATCGTGGGCACGGGCATGACCGGAGCGGTGAGACGCTTGGCCGAGGAAATCTATCGCGGATTTTTCTTCCATTTCCCCGGCAACGAGGCGCGTAAGAGCGTCGTCCATGCCACCGATGTGGCCCGTGCTGTGAAATTCCTTGTCGAAAGTGATGCCCCGTCAGGCGTCTATAACCTTACCGACGGTGTCGACCCCACGCTCCACGACCTTGCCGAGGCCATTGCCTACCGCATGACCAACAAGCGCATCAGCAACCTCTCCACCAGGCCGCAGCAGATGATTGGCAAATTTATCTATGGCCGCGAACGTTACCGCCGCTATACTACGTCCGAGCTTTTCTCATCATCGCGTATACGAGCTCTTGGCTTTGAGACGGTCGACACGTGCGAGTATATGCGCACACATGTTTACGACGATTCAAGCCTCTGACTCTATGGCTTTTGCAGACAATCTTTTCGAAACCGTCAAGGGCTTGGCCAAGGTCGCCCTTCAGTCGCGGCCATGTAGCCGGTTCAAGGGCCGCGCCGAGGGCCGGCGACTAATCATCATGGCCAACGGCCCCTCGCTGTCGCAGACTATAGCCGACTGCGCCGACGAACTGAAATCGACACCGACAATGGCCGTCAATTTTGCCGCGATTGCGCCCGAATTTACAAGCCTCAAACCGAGATACTACGTCCTTGCCGACCCCCATTTCTTCACCGGCCCTGCCGATGATGCAAATCTGAGCCGACTTCGCACGAACCTTGCGGCAGTCGACTGGCCCATGACTTTGTTCGTGCCTGTAAAATATGGCAAAAAGGCCCGCACACTCTATGGTAATATCGACATTGCTACTTTCAATGCTGTCGGCGTCGAGGGATTCGCGCCCCTGTGCCATGCGGCCTTCCGCGCCGGCATGGCCATGCCGAGGCCGCGCAACGTGCTCATACCATCGCTCATGCTTGCCATTGCCATGGGGTATGCCGAGATTGTAGTAGTCGGTGCCGACCATACATGGATGCAGACACTCTCTGTCACCGACGATAACGAGGTGGTGTCGGTGCAGCCGCATTTTTACAACGACGGCAAGGACGAGCAGGCGCGTGTGCGGCATGAATATCGCAACTACCGTCTTCACCAGATTGTAGAAAGTTTTGCAGTAGCCTTCAAAAGTTACCACGACATAGCGAACTTTGCGGCCTCACGGGGTGTTAGCATTATCAACGCCACCCCCGGCAGCTTTATCGACGCTTTCCCTCGCGGAAGCCTGTCGGGCGCAAAGTAAGCCTGCATGAAAGCTATCTGCCTCATAAGTTTTAGTGTATTCGCGGTCCTGACCATTGTGTTGGGGCTGTCGTTGTTCGACATCGTAGCCGTGTCGGGCGACCTCAAGGGCGTGCTCGGAGTGATTGACATTATTTCGCTGGGCTTGTTTTTCAAGACTTTCATCAGAATTTATAAATACACCCACAAGGACTGAGGCCATCTTTTATTTTTTTTGACAAGGTGCGGATATTTTTATACCTTTGCAGTGGAATATGGAATTTAAGAAGTATAAAATATCGGGCCAGGAGGTGTTGATACCGGTGCCGCATAGTTATCGCGACTGTGCGGAGTTAATCCGGTCGGACTCTTACCGCCATAACGGGCGCCGGGACAGCCTGCTGCGGATATGGCTGTCGGGGTGGAGCCGGGTGAGCATAGGTTTTGCGTTCTGGTTCCGTCTTGCCCAGTATAGACGCGGCTGGCTCTATCCGCTTGCGCGGTGGCGTGCCGGGCGCTATAAGCGCGGCTACGGCCTTTTTATACCGCCTCGCACCGTTGTCGGCTACGGCCTGTACATACAGCACTGCAACGGTCTGGTAATCAGCCCTGCCGCTGTGATTGGCAACAATGTGAACCTGGGCCAGTTTACGACCATAGGGTCGAACACGCCCGACGCCGCGCATATTGGCAACAATGTGTATGTGGGGCCCGGCGTGAGCATAGTCGACGATGTCGATGTAGGCTGTGGCTCGTGTATCGGGGCCGGTGCGGTGGTGACTCGCGATGTTGCCCCCGGAACGACTGTTGCCGGTGTCCCGGCGAGGCCGATTGCTGCCCCGGCGCATCCAGAGTATATACGCCACCCTTGGCCGCTACCCCCCCCCATTTTGTAATAATTAGTTTAAAAACAATAAGTTATGAAGAAGATTTTAACTCTCGTGCTCGGTGTGGCATCATTTATTGGTGCTTCGGCCCAGTACATAAGCCTGCAGCAGGGTACCTCGATGGAATACAAAACCACGGTGTACCAGGAAAAGGACTCGATGTCGCTTACTACCACGGCAAAGATTATCAGTGTGAGCGAGGACAAAGGCGTGACTACGGTGCTCACCCAAGAAGTGACTCCGCTGCCCCAGGGTCAGTTTGGCGAAAAGACAGACACAACGACCACTGTCTATACCGCTGCTGACAACTCTACCAAGTTTGTGATGAGCACTCCCGAAGAGGCCAAAAAGAACGTTATAGATATGGTGAAGATGCAAATCCAGGCATCTGGCCAGTCGGTAGGCATTGGCGAGATTGACGAATTTATCTCGTCAATCCGTGCCAAGGGCGAGCTGAGCATCACGATTAATCCCGATATGGCTGCGGGCACCAAGCTCCCCAACAAGAACATGCGAATTTCGGTGGGACAGGACACGATGTCGTATAACTTGTGGGAAGTAAAGGTAGATGGCAAGGAAGAGGTTACGACACCTGCCGGTACCTTCGAGTGCCTCAAGGTGAGCTTCGTCAACCGCATCAATGCCGGTGGCGAGAACCAGAAAATCAATGTAACCGAGTGGTTTGCCCCCGGTGTCGGCGCTGTGAAAGTAGAGCAGGCTATCAAGGGTAAGCCCTTTATGAACCAGGAGCTTGTGAAACTCGTGAAACCGTAAACGTGTTTTTTAAGTTTAAAGTTTAAGGAGATAGACGAAGCTACTTCTACTCTTAACTAACAATATAAAACCTCGGTGAGGATGCGTCCTTGCCGAGGTTTTTTTCTTCACAATGGGTTGTTGATAGAGATATTCGCTCCTATAAATGTCTTGAAAGGCGGACGCGCCACGGCGTAAGGTTGCTAACCTTTGGCTAACGTGAATTTTTTTTGAATTTGGGGCCGGGGAAGTGTTGCGGGGTTAGCGAATTTTTTTGTAACTTTGTGTCCCGTTATGAAATACGGTTTTGACAACGATAAATATCTCAGAATCCAGTCTGAGCATATCCGCGAACGCATTGCCCAGTTCGGCAACAAGCTTTATCTTGAGTTAGGGGGCAAACTATTTGATGATTTCCATGCCAGCCGCGTGCTGCCCGGCTTCCAGCCCGACAGCAAGTTGCGCATGTTGGCCCAGCTATCCGACAAGGCTGAAATAGTGATAGTAATCAGTGCCAAGGATATCGAGCAGAACAAGGTACGCAGCGACCTCGGCATCACCTACGACGTAGACGTGCTGCGCCTTCGTGAGGCATTCCGCGACCGTGGCTTCCTGGTAAGTTCAGTGGTGATTACGCACTATAACGGTCAGACGAGTGCCGACGCTTTCCGCCGCAAGCTCGAGCGCATGGGCATCGTGACCTATTTCCACTACACCATCGAGGGCTATCCGACCAATGTAGACCTGATTGACTCCGACGAGGGCTTCGGGCGCAACGACTATATCCGCACTACGCGGCCGCTTGTCATCGTCACAGCCCCCGGCCCAGGCAGCGGCAAGATGGCGGTGTGCCTGAGCCAGCTTTACAACGAGCACAAGCGCGGCGTGGAGGCCGGCTATGCAAAGTTTGAGACTTTCCCGGTGTGGAGCCTGCCGCTCAAGCATCCGGTCAACATAGCCTACGAGGCCGCGACTGCCGACCTCAACGACGTGAATATGATTGACCCCTTCCATCTGGAGGCTTACGGCAAGACTGCGATTAACTATAACCGCGATATCGAGATTTTCCCGGTGCTCAACGCTCTGTTTGAGGGTATTTATGGGGAGAACCCCTATAAGTCGCCTACCGACATGGGCGTGAACATGGTGGGCTTCTGCATCAACGATGACGAGGTGTGCTGCCAGGCATCGAAAAACGAGATAATCCGCCGCTATTTCACGGCTCTCAACCGCATGGCGCAGGGCGACGGCAACGAGGCCGAGGTCAACAAGATAGCCCTCCTGCTCAAACAGTCGAAGATTGACATCAACTACCGCCGACCTGTGGGCGCTGCCCGGGAGAGGGCCGAGCGTTCGGGGCGCCCCTGCTCGGCTATCGAGCTTGCCGACGGCACGATTATCACGGCCGAGACGAGCGACCTGCTCGGGCCGAGCGCGGCACTATTGCTCAACGCTGTGAAGCATCTTGCCGGCATCGACCACAACGTGAAGCTCATACCGCAAGAGATGATAGAGCCTATACAGAAGACCAAGACCGAGTATCTTCGCAGCCATAATCCGCGCCTGCATACCGACGAGGTGCTGGTGGCGCTGTCGGTGCTGAGTACGCACGTAGAGGATTGCCGCCGCGCCCTCGAGCAACTGCCCAAGCTATACGGGTGCCAGGTGCACTCTACGGTGATGCTTAGCGAGGTAGACCATAAGATTTTCAACAAACTCGGCATCGGCCTCACCTGCGACCCGGCTTTCAAAAAACGTAAATAAACTGATTTGCGTTTCTAATCATTTATCTGCCTTTCTAATCAGAGGAAACATAAGGACATAAAGGCAAAAGCCACAAAAGAAATTTTTGACAATATAAAAATCAACCCGAGGTCTCAGACCCCGGGTTGTTTGTTTATGTGGGTTGGGTTTATGCCAGGAAGCCGAGGAGGACACCGGCAGCGACGGCCGAACCGATGACACCGGCCACGTTGGGACCCATGGCGTGCATGAGCAGGTAGTTGGTCGGGTCGTATTCGAGACCGAGGTTGTTGGAGATGCGGGCCGACATAGGCACAGCCGATACACCGGCGTTGCCGATGAGCGGGTTGATTTTCTTGCTCTTGGGCAACACGAGGTTGAACAGCTTGACAAAGAGTACGCCGCTCGACGAGGCTATGATAAATGCCATGAAGCCGAGCAGGAAGATAAAGATTGTCTGCGGTGTGAGGAACTGCGATGCCTGTGTAGATGCACCGACGGTCATGCCGAGGAGGATGGTGACGATGTCGGTGAGGGCGTTAGATGCAGTCTTGGCAAGGCGTGTGGTGACGCCGCACTCGCGCAGCAGGTTGCCGAAGAAGAGCATACCGAGCAGGGGGATACCCGAGGGAACGACGAAGCATGTGAGGAGCATGCCCACGATGGGGAAGATAATCTTCTCGTTCTGCGAGACGGCACGGGCGGGTTTCATCTTGATGAGTCGCTCTTTCTTGGTGGTGAAGGCTCGCATCAGCGGCGGCTGGATTACGGGCACGAGTGCCATATAAGAGTATGCCGATACCGCGATTGCGCCCATGAGGTTGGGGGCGAGTTTCGACGACAGGAAGATAGCCGTGGGGCCGTCGGCACCGCCGATGATTGCGATAGCGCCTGCCTGGTCGGGCGAGAAGCCCAGGGCGAGGGCCACCATGTAGGCACCGAAGATGCCGAACTGGGCGGCAGCGCCGATGAGCATCAGCTTGGGGTTGGCGATAAGGGCGGAGAAGTCGGTCATGGCACCGATGCCGAGGAAAATCAGCGGGGGATACCAGCCGGCGGATACGCCGTTGTAGAGGATATTGAGCACTGAGCCTTCTTCGTAGATGCCGATTTCGAGGCCGGCCTCGGTGTTGAAGGGTATGTTGCCGATAAGTATGCCGAAGCCAATCGGCACGAGCAGCATGGGTTCGAAGTTCTTCTTGATGGCGAGCCATATAAAGAAGAGACCCACCGCCAGCATCACGAAGTTGCCGAACTGGGCATTTGCGAAGCCGGTGAGTTCCCAGAACTGCACCAGATTTGAATAAAGAAAATCACCGAATGACATAATGCGTGATGTTTTCGGATTATTCTATAGTGATGAGGGTAGCCCCTTCGAGAACGGAATCACCGGGGTTTACGTTGACCGAAGCCACCCGGCCGTCGCGGCCTGCGCGGATAGAGTTTTCCATCTTCATGGCCTCGAGCATAACAACGGTGTCGCTTGCCTTGACGGTGTCGCCGACTTTTACAGCCACCGATATAACCACGCCTGGGAGGGGTGCGACTACCGAGCCTTTGCCTCCGGCTGCGGGCTTGGATGCTATTACTTTCTCGCCCGAAGCGGTGCGGGGAGCGGGCGAAGCCTTGGGGGCGCTGACGCTGACGGGTTTTACCTTGGTTTGTTCGAGCTCGACTTTGTAGGGCACGCCGTTTACTTCGACCTGGGCGAAGTTGTCGTCGATGTCGCCTACGGCTACGGTGTAGTTGTTGCCGTTGATTTTATATTTGTATTCTTTCATGACTGTTTTGTTTTAAGAGCTTAAGAGTTATGCTTGTGCTCGGGTACGTGGCGCAGGCCGTAGATTTTAGAGCTCCAGGGCGAGTATGCGCGTTTTACCTTGTTGATAGTGAGGACTGTGTTCTCGGTGTCGTGGGCGTTGAGGTGCTGGTATAGGGCCATAGCGATGGCGGCGATTTCCTCGCCCGAGTCGTGGGTGGTGAGGGTCTCGTCGGCGTCCTGGCGTGTCACACCGTGAGCGCGCATCTTATTCATCTTCGACACGGCCTCGCCGATTTTGCCGATGCCGTAGAATGACAGGCAGAGGAGCAGCAGGGCCGAGAATACGATGGCCATTGCCATGAGGGTCATGGCGAAGCCGTTTTCGTCTTGTTCGGCGAAGAGGTCGATTTTTTTATTTGTGTCTTTGATGATGTTGGCGCCCGAGGGGGTGATGTAGTCGTTGGCGCCACCTGTGCGGAGTGCCCATTCGCCGGCGCCGTCCTCGGTGCGTGCCCATGTCTGGTTGGGAAGTAGCGAGGCCGGTATTACCACTTCGTCGATGAGGGTGATGCCGTCGGCGTCGTAGATGCCAATCCAGTTGTCCTGGCCGGGGGTGAGGGTAAAGCTGGTGTGGAAGGTGCCTTTGTTGGGTTCGCCGTCGGCAAAGAAGAGTATGTGCTGACGGGCCGGTATTTCGGTGTTGACGTCGCCGAGGGGCACGGGGTATTTGCGCGGGTTAGCCTTGTCGTTGGTGAGGTAGACACTCGAAATCTCGAGGGGGGCGAAGTTAGAGTTGAACAGTTCGACCCATGCTCCGCGATTGCCGTACTCATCGACGATGCTGCTGTCGTTGGCAACCATCACCTCGTTGATGCGCAGTGCGCTACGGCTCTGTGCATTGACGGCAACGGTGGCGACGAGAGCCAGCAGGGCTGCGCTTATTGTCGTGAATATGCGTTTCATATTGATAATTAGAGAGGAATGTTGCCGTGTTTCTTGGCTGGGTTTGTAACCTTTTTGGTAGCGAGCTGCTGGAGGGCGCGGATGACACGGAAACGGGTGTTGCGGGGTTCGATGACATCGTCGATGTATCCGTAGCGGGCTGCGTTGTAGGGGTTGCAGAATAGTTTGTTGTATTCGGCCTCGCGGTCGGCAAGCACCTTGGCGGGGTTGTCGCTGGCCTTGGCTTCTTTGGCGTAGAGCACTTCAACGGCACCTGCACCGCCCATAACGGCGATTTCGGCCGTAGGCCATGCGTAGTTCATGTCGCCACGGAGCTGCTTGCAGCTCATGACGATGTGGCTGCCGCCGTAGCTCTTGCGCAGTGTCACCGTAACCTTGGGCACTGTAGCCTCGCCGAAAGCGTAGAGCAGTTTGGCGCCGTGGAGGATTACGCCGTTGTATTCCTGGCCTGTGCCGGGCAGGAAGCCGGGGACGTCGACGAGTGTCACCAGTGGTATGTTGAATGCGTCGCAGAAGCGGACGAAGCGCGCGCCCTTGCGCGATGCGTTGCTGTCGAGTACGCCGGCGAGGTATTTGGGCTGGTTGGCAACGATGCCGACCGACTGGCCGTTGAATCGTGCGAAGCCGACGATGAGGTTCTTGGCGTAGTCGCGCTGTACCTCGAGGAACTCGCCGTTGTCGATGATTGCACCGATTACCTCGTACATGTCGTAGGGTTTGTTGGGCGAGTCGGGGATGATTTCGTTGAGGCTGTCTTCGAGACGGTCGATGGGGTCTGTGCAGGGCACCAGGGGAGCCTCTTCGAGATTGTTCTGGGGTATGAAGCTGAATAGCTTGCGGATAATCTTGAGGGCGTCTTCGCCGTCTTCGGCAGCGAAGTGGCAAACGCCGCTCTTCTTAGAGTGGACGTCGGCACCGCCGAGGTCTTCCTGGCTCACGTCTTCGCCTGTCACGGTCTTCACTACCTTGGGGCCTGTGAGGAACATGTAGGAAATGCCCTTTGCCATGATTGTGAAGTCGGTGAGTGCGGGCGAGTAAACGGCACCGCCGGCGCAGGGGCCGAGGATGGCAGAAATCTGGGGTATTACGCCCGAGGCCATGATGTTGCGCTGGAAGATTTCGGCATATCCGGCGAGGGCGTTGATGCCTTCCTGGATACGTGCGCCGCCCGAGTCGTTGAGGCCGATGACGGGGGCACCCATCTTCATGGCCATATCCATTACTTTGCAAATCTTAAGGGCCATAGTCTCGGAGAGACTGCCGCCGAAGACGGTGAAATCCTGGGCGAAGACATATACCAGGCGGCCTTCGATAGTGCCGTAGCCTGTAACGACGCCGTCGCCGAGGAATGATTTCTTTTCCTGGCCGAAGTTTGTGCAACGATGACGGACGAACATGTCGAGCTCTTCGAACGACCCTTCGTCGAGGAGCTGTGCTATACGTTCGCGGGCAGTGTATTTACCGCGTTCATGCTGTTTTTCGATGGCTTTTTCACCACCGCCGAGACGCGCTTCGGCGCGAAGCTCGATGAGTTCTTTTACTTTTTCGAGTTGGCTGCTCATAGTTGTGTTAAAAAAACGCTAAGCGACTGTAGACGCTGCCGTGTGGCGGCGTCCGCAGTCGTTGTGTAGCCTGTGGTTATATTGTATCAACTTTCGGTGTCGAAAGCTTTATTTTTATGTTAGCCGGGGGCTGAAGCCCGCGTGGTTATTTATTTGTTGGGGTCTTCGCAGAGTTCGACAAGTGTTCCTACGGTCGACTTGGGGTGGAGGAATGCGATGTTGAGGCCTTCGGCACCTTTTCGGGGAGCCTTGTCGATTAGGCGGCAACCTTTGCCTTCGAGCTCGGCGAGGGCGTTTGCCACGCCGTCTTCAACGGCGAAAGCTATGTGCTGTATGCCGCCACGTCCACCGTTGGCAGCGATAAATTTGCAGATTGCGCTGTCTTCGGCAGTGCCTTCGAGGAGCTCGAGCTTGGTCTGGCCTACTTTGAAGAATGCGGTGCGGACTTTCTGGTCGGGAACTTCTTCGATAGCGAAGCATTTGAAGCCCAGCATGTTTTCATAGAAAGGGATGGCCTCGTCGAGCGAGGGGACGGCTATGCCGATGTGTTCGATGTGTGATATATCCATGGTCGGTGATATTTGAGTATCGTTTATTATTATTGTGCAAATTTACATAAAATGTCGATATAAAACACTTTTTGCCGTGAAAAATTTTCCACGGCAAAAACATGACTTTTGCAATAAAATTTTAACTGATTACAAATCAGTCGTTTGAAATAGGTATGGGCCTTGTGAATGCCTCGCGGAAGGAAACCATTGTCTCGGTAGAGGCAATCTGGAGCTGGCGAGTGCGTTCGCGGATGATGGTGAGCATGTCATGATTGTCGCGGGCATATAGTTTCGCGATGATGTCGAAACGGCCCGAGACGATATGACACTCGGTGATTTCGTCGATTTTACTTAGCTCGGCGGCCAGTTTCTCGACGTCGGTGCCTGGCAAAGCGTTGATACCCAAATAAGCGACAACGGTGAATCCTACGGCTGTTGGCTCAATGCAGCAATGCGAGCCGTTGATTACTTTGTTGGCCATTAGACGCTGTACGCGCTGGTGTACGGCGGCCCCTGATACTCCGTTGTCTCTCGCTATCTCGAGATAGGGAGTACGGGCGTTGCTGCTTAAGGCGGTCAGGATGCTTAAGTCAAGGTTGTCAAAGTACATGCGGTTCATGGTGGCGAAAGAATAGTAAATGATAATGACTGGTTTGTATTTGCTGCAAAATTAAAGAATAATTTAAAAAAGTACAAGTTATATTACGCTATCACATAAATTTTTATGCAAAAAAATGCAAAAAAATACTAAGGAGTATGATAAGTTTGCAACGGTGCCGCGAGTGTGGTTTGTTTACTCAGATGTTGGTTTTGGTCGAAGATTAACCGATGGATGTTTGGTGTCGCCATAGACAAGCGTCACCCGGCGACCGCGCCGGCGGCTGCCACTCCTACAATTATAGATGTGTAATGGTCAGGGCAGAAACCTGAAATCGTCGGCATCGTTTGCGGCGGGGAATCCTACGCGATAGTCGTCTTGTGCCTTGCGGCTGAGGTCGGCGACGATAAAGGGCCCTTTCTGACTGCCGACGGCCATGCCGCGACTGTCGTAAATCTGAGTCAGGCCGTCGTACTTGCCATATACGTCGCTTCCGCCACGGTCGGCGGCTACCACGCAGCACTGGTTTTCGATGGCGCGGGCGATGGCGAGGTGGGTAAAGGCGTATCCCCTTGTCTGGGGCCAGTTGGCCGGGACGAGGAGTATGTCGTATTCAGACTTGCGGCAACGGCACCATACGGGGAAACGGAGGTCGTAGCATATTATCATCGACACGTTCCAGCCCCGGAACCTTACCACGGGCATACGTTCGGTACCGGCCCCGAACAAGCGGGCCTCGGCGCTGACCGAGAAAAGGTGGCGCTTGTCGTAGAAAGTCTCGTCGCCGTTGGGCTCGATAAAGAAGCCGCGATTATAGAGGTGTGGCGGCGTAAAGGCGAGGTAACTGCCGGCGACAGCCACGGAGTAGCGGGCTGCCAGAGCCTTCAGGTAGTCGATAGTCGCTCCCGTGTTGCGTTCGGCCAATTCGGTGAGGGCGTCGATATCGTCGGCATAACCGGTAGAGAACAGTTCGGGCAGTACCACTATGTCGGTGCCCTTGGGCAGGTGTGTGAAGGCCTCGCTGACAGCGGCAAGGTTTGCTTCTTTCCGGCCCCATTTTATGTCGAGGGGCAACGCGGCCACGCGGAGATAGTCGGTGAAGGTGTTCATTCGGTGGAAAATTTGTCGGGATACTTGCCTGTGTATGGCCTGTAGAAATTTTTGATGCGTCTCATGTCGGTATCGACGTCGCCGGTGGGGTCGAATGTGTGCTCTATCATGATGTGCTTCGACGGATAATCAATCACGCCGAGCACAATCGGCACCTTTGCGGCGCGTGCCATGCGCAGGAAGCCGGTGTGCCAGTCCGGGGTGCGGCTGCGCGTGCCTTCGGGAGTTATGGCAATTGTGAGGCTTGCGCTTGTGTCGAACTTCTCGACCACCACGTCGGTAATCGAGCGCGCGCCACGTCGGCGGCGCGGCACGGCAATGCCCCCGATTGCGCGGAAAAAGCATCCCAGTGGCCAGAAAAACCATGTGTCCTTCATCAGGAAGCCGGCTTTCCGGCCCACCGAGGTATATGCTAATTCGCCTAATACGAAGTCCCAGTTGCTGGTGTGCGGGGCCACGCAGACAATGCTCTTGGGGTAGTCGGGTATTGTGATAGTCACGCGCCACCCCAACAGGCGCAGTATGGCCGCCGACAGTTTACGCATCGGCCGCCTTTTTGAGTATGGCGCGGACGTCGTCGGGCAGGGCGGCGTTCATGTGGCTGATGATTTCTTCTACTTTCTGCCAGAAGTCGGCCATGAGTGCCTTGTAAGCCTTGGCGAAGTAGGCACGACGGTCGTGAGCGTACTCGTGTCTGGTCGCGAAGTCGGCGGGGGTGCGGTCGTAGGCGATGCTGAGGCGGCTCAGGGTGCCGGCCTGGAGCAGGGCGCACTCATACACTATCTGCTCAACGTCTTTGGGGTCAATCGATTTGAAGATGTCGCCGGCCGAAATCATTTCGAGAGCAAGGCCGCCGCAGGTGTCGCGGATTAATTTTTTTAGGTCGCGTTTTGTTGCCATGTGGTTTATAGCTTAGTTGATGGAGTGTAGGTGTCTTTTTAGTGCCGGCAGTGTCGGCGGTATTATTGTAGGGTTGCGCTTGACCGACATGAATCGTGTCAACTGGTGAGGCATTTCGATTGCCGCGCCGGTTATACGGGTCATGATGTCGAGTTGCTTGGCCGGGTGGCCGGTGGCGAAAACCACCTTTGGTACGCCGGTGAGCCCCATGCCCTGCATGGCCGCATAGGCCACCGCACCGTGGGGGTCGATGGTGTAGCCGTGGAGAGAGCGCAGTCCGTTGATTGTGTCGGCAATGACTTGGTCGGATATGCCGTCGGGTGCCGATATGTCGCGGCGGATAGCGGCGAGGTCGCCATTGTAGAGGTGGAGCAGGCGCGGCCAACCCGAAGGACAGCTCATGTCGATAGACGGGGCGAGGGTTGATACGGGCGTCGTGCGGTAGCGTTGTTCGCCGGCAAGCAGCGGGGCAAGCTGGTTGTTAGACGCTGTTGCCGCGATAATGGTGCCCATTGGGCAGCCAATGCGTTTTGCCATTGCGGCGGCAACGACGTTGCTTATATTTCCGGCCGGCATTGCGTAGCATGCGTTCTCGGCACCGTGCACATCGAGAGCCTTGAGGTGGGCGTAGGCATAGAGCGAGAAGGTGATTTGGGGCAGGAGTCGGGCTATATTGATTGAGTTTGCGCCGGTAAGGTGGTAATCGTTGAGGGCCGGGTCGGCTATGGCGCTTTGCACGAGGCGTTTGCAGTCTTCTACGGTGCCGGCAATCTCGATTGGGTGTATATTTTCGCCCAAGGCGGTCATCTGGGCTGTCTGTGCCCTTGTGAGCTGCCCTTTGGGGTAGAGCACGGTCACGCTTATGCCGTCGAGCTTGAAGAGGCCGTTTGCCGCTGCCGCCCCGGTGTTTCCGGTGGTCGCAACGAGTACGTTGCGGCGGTAGGAGGCATTGGCGTCGATAGCACGCATGAGTCGCGCCATGAAGCGGGCTCCGTAGTCTTTGAATGTGAGTGTGGGGCCGTGAAAGAGCTCGAGCACGTAGGTGTCGTCGCCGATGAGGTGCATTGGCGCGTCGAAGGCAAAAGACTCGTCGACGATAGATTTGAGGGTGGCACTGTCGATGTCCTGGCCGAAAAATGAATTGGCTACCACGAAGGCGATTTCACGCAGGGTCATCTCCCCGATATTGTTGAAGTATGCTTTTGGTATAAGGGGAAGCTCGGCGGGCATAAACATGCCTCCGTCGGCGGCGACACAGCGGTTGACGGCCTCTTTGAGGTCGACCGGTGCGGTTGTGGAGTTAGTACTTACGTAGCGCATCTATCAGTAGAACGCGGATTGGGGTCAATTGTTTTGGTTATGATATCTAAAATCAGAACAGCGACAGTTGGGCGTCGGAGTCGGGTTTGTGAGGTTTGCGAGGTGGTTCGGTATAGCCGAACTCGCTGTCGTCGGTTCGCAGTGAGGCGGTGTTAGGGCCCGGCTCGGCGACGAACCAGTCGGGACACTCGAAGTCGTCTTCGATAGCGGCAATTTCGCTTGCGACTTTTTTGATTTCTTCATCGGCGTGAGCCTCGGCTTGCGCCGAGGCCTCGGCATAGCCGAAGAGGTTGGGGCCTTCGACGGCGGCAAGCTGCTCTTTGACAGCCGTTACCTCGTCGCGCAGGCGTTTGTTGGATGCCTTGAGCTTTTCGATGCGCTCGTCGCGTTTGCGTATGATTGTCTCGACCTGTGCGAACTGGGCCTGCATCTCGTTTACCTCCTCGAGCAGTTTGCGGGCCTGGGCGAGTTCGTCGCTGTCGGTCTGGTGAGCCTCGCGTTCGGCCGATAATTGCTGCTGCAGGTCGTTGTACATTCCCTGGCTTAGCTCGGCCTGCTGTTTTAGGTCGTCAATCGTCTGTTGCAGGGCTGCTTTTTCTTTTTCGGCAGCCTGGGCTGCTTCGGCGATGCGTCGCTCGTATTCTTCGGCGGCGGCAGTGTCGGTGGCGCTTTCGCCCTGGGCGAGGCGTTGTTTGAGCTCCTCGATTTCTTTCGACATTTCGTCTACGACGCCGGGCTGAATGTCGGCGACTTTGAGTTTGTTGAGGAGGCTCTTGTTTTCGAGTTCGAATTGTTCGCGCTCGGCCTCGAGGCGCTCTACCTGGCCTTCGAGGTCGGTGACACGGTCGGCCATTGCGCGGCGACGGCGGTCGGCACTGAGCTGCTGTTCGCGGATTGACGTGCGTTGCTGTTCGAGCTGCTGCATCTCGGCACGGAGCTGCTCGGCATCGCGTTTCGATGCCTCGACCGAGGCACGAAGCTTGGCCTCGGCATATTGCTCGGCCTGTTTCATGAGGTTGTCGAGGTACTGGTCGACAGACTTGTCGATAGACTCGGCTAAAAGTCGTTGCTGAGCCTGTGGGTCGACGCTACGGCTTAGAAAATCGGGCAGCGCCTGGTTGAAGATAGCCACCGCGCCCTCGTAGATTTTGGCTTTCATTTCGGCCGAGACTGTCGGCACGGGCGTATCGTCGGGCTCGTCGCTGCCAGAATCGGCACCGGTATGCACCTGTACATCGGCATCCTCTGCCGTGGTGTCAATATTTTCGGAGTAGTCGTCGCTATCTAAGCCGAATATTCGTTTGAATGCTGATGCGAAGCTCATTGGATAGTGTTTTCAGAATTAAGGGTTGTGTCGACGCCGGGCTTTGCCACTGTTCCGAGCCCCGAGCGGCCGTTGACGGCGATGGCGAGGGGCTGGTCGAAGGTGATTATTCGCACTGTACCGTCGTCGTAAGATGCCAGTTGTGCGTCGAGGAAGTCGCTGTCGTAAAAACCACTTCCGGCACCGGCATCGATGGTGAAATATGCCACGCCGAACGAAGTGAGGTTTTGGAAGAAATGCGTGCCCTGGCTCGGCTCGATGCGGTATCCGGGCAGCGAAGCCTCGGCGATGAGGCGTGCGGCCGATATATCGGTCCAGCGCACGGGTATGCCGAGTGCCGCGTCCGACGAGCCCCAACGGCCGGGGCCGATGAGTATGTAGCCCTCGCCGCGCGAGGCAAAGTCGTTGTTGATGCGGCGTATGATATCGACAGTTTCTGCGTTCTTTAGCGAGTCGAAGCTGTCGGGGCGTACGTATACGATGTTCTTTACGCCTTCAATCATGCCGTTGCCCATGGCGGTGGTGCTGCGCAAGATGAGGTCGCTGTCGGGGCGGTCGAGCACGGTGTCGCTGATGAGGTTCTTTTTGTCGATAATGGGCCTGATTTGCAGCCAGTAGATATGCCCTTTGATGCCGTTGGCCGAGGGCTTGTCGGCGATATTCGCCGCAAACTCGATTTCAACGGGCCGCTGCATGGCCATCTGACCCTGCTTGAGCATGAAGTCCAGAGCCTCGGCCACGGGGAGGGCCTTGTCGCGCAGGATGTTTGAAAATGTGACCACCCGGCGGCCACGGCCTTCCTCGAAGTCTTTGAGCATGCCGTCGAGGTAGTCGTAGGTCGATACCATGTAGCGCAGGGCGCCGGTATTGGCAAAATCCTGTATGTTTTTCTTGACCAGGTTGGCACCCTCGTCGAGCTTGACAGAGAATGCGCCGGTGTCGCCGGGCTCTACGGGCTTGATGGCAAACAGCTTGGTCTGGGTGTCGCGCAGGGCGAGGTCGAGAGTCGAGGTCTGCAGGGCGTGCTCGGCATGTAGGGGCGAGAAGCGCAGTCCGCGCCCGCCGTCGACAATATATTTGCCGAGGCCTACGGCGATTTCTACGACGCCGTCTTCGGGTTGCTCCTCGCCCAGGGTGTAGTAGTTGAGCGAACGGCCCACGCCCGAGAACGAGGGAAAGTAATATCCGGCATGGGTCTCGCCGACGACTTCCTGTATGATTACGGCCATCTTTTCCTGGTCGATGACATTGCTTGTTGCGGTCATGTAGGTCTTGCTGGCGGCGTAGAACACCGAGGCGTAGACCCCTTTTATGGCATCTTCGAGCCAAGCCAGGCGTGTGGGCGCGTCGGTGGTGTAGGGCACCATGTAGGTGGCATATATGCCGGCAAATGGCTGGTAGTGCGAGTCTTCGAGCAGGCTCGAGCTACGCACGGCAAAGGGGCGGTCGACCACGTCGAAGAGTGCCAGGAAGTCCTCTTTGAGCCTTTCGGGCAGTTTGGCGCGGAGGAAGGCTTCGAGTATTTCCTGGTCGGAGGCGTCGCTAAGGGCGAGAGGGTAGAGCTTGTTGCTGCTCATGAACTCGTCGAAGACGTCGGTACACAGCACCACCGTGCGCGGGATTGATATGGACATGCCGTAGAAGTTGTCGCAGACCGGATTCTTCTTGATGATAGAGTCGATGAAAGCGAGGCCGCGCCCCTTGCCGCCGAGACTTCCCTGGCCGATACGCGCAAAATTGGAGTAGTGGTCGAAGCGGTCTTTCTGGAACACGGCCACTACGCCACGGTTTTTCATCTTTCGATACTTGATGATTAGGTCGAAGAAAAGCTGCTTGACAGCCGGGGCCTCTTCGAGCGAGGTGAAGTGGTGGCGTTTGACCACGTCGGCGATGGGGAAGAGCGCGCGAGAGTAGAGCCAGCGCGATATATCGTTGTGCGAGGCATGGTACAACAAGGACTCGGCAGGGATTTTGAAGATGTTTTCCTGCATGTCCTTGAGGTTGCGGATTGTCATTATGGGGCTCTTGTCGGCCGGGTTGCGAATGATGAAGTCGCCGAAGCCGAAGTTGGCCATAATGGCCTCGCCGAGGTCGACGGGGAGCTTTTTAGAATTCTTGTCGATAAACGTACCGCCAAATTCCTTTACGGCCTCGGCATTTGAAGTCTCCGATGATTCGATGATGAGTGGCAGGTAGGGGTCTTGCTTGTGGAGCCAGCGCGCCAGGCGTATGCCGGCATGTTGGTCTTTTTCACCGCCACGGGCAAACGACACGTCGCTTATCACGCCGAGCATCTTGCCGCCATAGCGTTCGTAGAGGTCGATGGCCTCTTCGTAGTTGCGCGCAAGCATCACCTTGGGGCGGCCGCGCATACGTAGCATCTGTTCGTGCTGGTTTAGGGCCTCGGTCGAAAACAGCATCGACTGCTTGAGCAGGAACTTGTAGATATGTGGCAACACCGACGAATAGAAGCGCACCGAGTCCTCGACGAGCATTATCATCTGCACACCGACGTTTGTCACGTCGTCGGCATTGAGTTTGTCTTCGAGGAGTTTGATAATGGCTAAGAGCAAGTCCATATTGCCCAGCCAGGAGAATACGTAGTCGACCGCAGATAAATCCTGCATTGCCAGCCGGCGCGACACCTCTTTGCTAAAGGGAGTCAGCACCACAATAGGCACAGCCGGGTGCTGCTCCTTGATGGCTGCGGCACCGTCGAATGTGTCGGTAATGTCGCTGCCGGGCATGGCTATGACCAGGTCGAAGGGCTTGGCCGAGATGGCGTCGAAGGCCTCTTCCATGGTCGATACGCGGGTCACACGCGGAGGCGAACTAAGGTTTAGGGCTACATATTCGTTGTAGAGCTGCTCTTCTACGCGGCCGTCTTCCTCCATCATAAAGGCGTCGTAAGGCGAGGCAACGAGCAACACGTTGAACACACGGTGCTGCATCAGTGCCTGAAACGACGTTTCCTTTAAGAACATGCGGCTTAGCGCTTCCTCATTCATAGTTTTCGGTTTGGTGTAGCAAATTTAGCAAAATTAATGTCACTACACAAAAAAGAATGAAAAAATTTTAGAGAGCATAAACAACATCCTCGCCGACGGCATCAATAGAAGATAATGCCGCCCGGCGAGGATGTCGGTAGTGTGAGGTTTTTGAACTCCGATTAGAAAATAGGAACGTTGAGGAACTGTATAGAACTTGACTGCATGTGGTAGGTGGAGTTGGGATAAGCGTATACTCCAAGTGTAAGGTTGAACTCGGTGGCGCTACTCCTGACATCTTTGATAGTCACCGAACCGCTAATTTTGGGTCCTTGAGGGAATGTTGCCGTTATGGTGTTTGCACCGGTGGTGGTCTTGTTGTTGAAAGTCATGACCGGATCATCGTAAGCCTGTCCGTCGTTTGTCCAGACAACGCTGCGCGTGCCGCCGCTTATCAGCGACATGGACTTTGGCGGATATACGCGCCAGTCGTTGACAGTGCCAAGTCCATTGTTTGTCAGCGTGTATTCGAATGTGACAGTGGTGCCGGTTCGCCGACAGCTTACAATTTCGGCCGTCACGCGATAGTCACAACTTGTGATAGTGGCTTTGGAATAGTTCTCTACCGGGGCCGAAGAACCCTCTTTTTCGATAGAGACAGTGATGTCGATATTGTCAAACTCGCCCACGATACCTAAGATGAAAACATCGTAGGTGTTTTGTACTTTGGTACGGTCTACCGTCAAAGTTATGGTCTGTGAGGCCCCGGCGGCTAATGTGCCTGATTTTTTTGATATACTAAGCCATGATGGCACGGTGTAATCTTGATATTCAAATACTTTCCAGCTGGCAGATTTGTTGCCTTTGTTGGTCAGTGTGAACGAGCGCGTATTGGTGCTTGTGCCGAAAGCTATTTCTTTAGTCGATGATACTATTTCGATATTTTGGCTTAGGGGTTGCAGGGCGAAGTCGGCCTCGGCAATGCCGCCGCCGCTGACATAGACCGCCTTTGACATAGACTCAAAGCCGTCGGCAGTAACTTGGAAGTTGTAATTGCCCGGTTTGAGGTTTTCTATTGCGAAGTTGCCCGAAGCATCGCTTTTTGCAGCCACTCCGTTGGCAGCATCGGTGATTGTTGCTGCTGAAATCGGCGAGTTGTCGGCTTTGTTGGTTATACGACCCCTTACTTTTCCATATACGGGATTTTCGTTGCCACCACTGATATTGTTGACATATACGCTGATTGATTTGGCCGTTTCGCCGGTTGACACGTTGAAGCTCGTGCTCACCGATTTGTCGTCGGGTATGGCTTTGCGGTTGATTATGACCTTTACGATGCTCGACATGCCTTCGGCAACGGTGCCCTCGTTTGGCGTGACGCTGAGCCAGTCGACCGTTACGAGGTTTATATTCCATTTGATAGGCCCGTTTTCGCCAATGTTTTTTATTTCGAAAGTGAGCTCGTTGATGCCTTTGTCGAAAGTTAGCGAGGTTGTAGACAACTGTAGGTTGCTCATCAGCGATTCGGGTTTTAGCAATATGTCGGTGCGCGAGGTTTCGCCGTCGTTGACTGTTATATGTGACGAAGACGGTGTGTAGCCCTTGAGGTTGGCTACGATGGTGTATGACCCGGCATCGAGCGAAGAGAACACGAAGTTGCCCGATTCGTCGGTAATGAGAGAGCGGGTGCTCGGAGACAATGAAACATGCACGCCTGCCAAGGGTACGTGCGTGGCATAGTCGTAGACCCGGCCCGAGATACTGCCGAAAGCGGGGTCTTCATCACCCGAACATGATGAGAAGGTGACAATTGTCAGTATGACAAAGAGATATTTGAAAAATTTAAACATATGGTCGTTTTTGATTTGATGTTTAGAAAGTCACGCTTGCCGATAATGTGGCATTTCCATCATGACTTATCGAAGGAAGGAAAGAGTATTTACCGCCGCGTCGCCCGTAATTATGGACTACGATTCTTTCAGCACCCGGTGCAACCAGGGCGTCGATTAGGTTGTATAGATATAGAGCCGCCGTTGCACCGATACATATGTTTCGTCCCGTAGCCCAGTGGTCTCGCTTGTTGCGGTACGACTTGATTAGCGATGCGTCGTGGGTATGCTTTATTTTCTTTACATAGTCTGCCCGTTGGTTGTCGGTGACAATGATACCGGCGGCGCAGATTGCCGTCGTTCCGAGAATTACGCAGCCTTTGACTGTGGAACCTTTGTAAATTTGTCCCCAACCAGGTATGAGCATAGAGCGCCATAGACCTTTCGCGCCGTAGGAGCGTGTCAATGATACGTTGTCGAACAATGGGGCGTGGCCAAGTTCTGATTTTGCATAGGCTGCGGTAAGGTAGTATTCACTTCCGCGTCGTTCCCAGTACTCGGCAACTTTTTCGATATATAGTGTCTGACTCGAACCTTTTATATCGGTTTTTGTGTTGTGGTCAACATCGTATATCTCAGTAAGTTTGCCATTGACCCAGTGTTGGTTGAACTTGCGGTTGGAAGATGTTTCAGACATCACCACCACGCCGTTTTTCAGTCCCGACGAACTTATGAGATTGTCGAGGGCCTTTGTGCGTGCCCCGTCGAGCGAGGGGGCTACGCTTGTGTGTAGCTCGTAACGGAAAGTGTTGTTTGTCGGTGTCGGTAAGTTGTTGAGCCACTTTGGTTTTGGTGATGTGGATTTTTGAGCCGGACAGCCGATAGCCATGGCAAGTATCGAGATAGCCATGGCAAAGATACGTAGTTTCATGGCTTATTCGCTGGCTTCGGCGGCATCGTTGAGTTTTGTCTTGTATTCTTTTAAATCTTCTTCGACTTGTGCAGCAAAGCGTTGGCGGTCGAACTGGAGGCCGAGAAATCCGTCTCGGCTAAGTTCGTTGGCAAGTTCTTTTGAAAGGGCGTTCGCGGACTGGCGGCTTTCAATGCACACATAAATTTGTATTTGGCCGTTGTCGAGGTCGTAGACCGAACGTTTGACGATGCGGATGTTTTTTGAAGTATTTACCGAGAACCTTTTTGTCAGCGATTCGTAGAGGGTGGCTCCGGTGTTGTCGAGGTTGACGTTCGCATTGCGTACGTAATTGTTGGCGGCAGATTCGAGCGCGCTTTTGAGTAGTACCGACATGCGCTCTTGCGCAACCATTAAGGCTTGGTCCATCACGGCGTTTTCAACAAAGCCTGTAGCACTGCCGAACGAGCGAAGCTGACTGCTCTTTTCGAGAGCAAGTTCGACGGCCGGAATTTCGTCGCGAAGTGTGCGTTTGGGTCGCTTGGCGTACTGTTGAGCCTCGCTTGGTTCGGCTTGTGAGGGTTCGACCGATTGATGCTGTCCTTGTGCCCTTTGCTGTGCAAGGAATTGTTGGTACTGATAATCCCCGGCACCGGCGACCGGCTGTTTCGATGAGCCGCACGAAGAAAGGATGATAGAAGCTACCGCTGCGGCAATAAGTGAGATAAGAGTTGTTTTCATAGAGAAGCCTATGATTAATGATTGGTGCCTGGTGGCTCCGGGCCAGGCTAATCAAGAAAAAAGCGGGAGCCTCTATTGTTGCTCGCTCTCGCAGTTCATGGCCTTTCCACGTGCCTCTCCTATTGAGATTGAGCAACGAAGACTCCACGCTGTTATATGCAAATACCCCAAACCCATTTCAAGTTTGCGACTTGAAATGAACCCGAGTAGGTATATACATACCCGTGGCGTCTATCGTTGCCTTGTTCTCGAATAGGAGGTCTGGATTGTGGAAAGTTCTGAACCTGCCAAGAACAAAGCGTCAATATACGCTTTCTTTATATGTCGTTAGATTTCCCGCGCCCAATGCGAGTTTTTTTGATGTTTCTCGTGCCCAAGCGTGGAAGTCTATTGCAAAGTTAGTGAAAATTTATCAGATGGCAATTATATTTGCTTAAAATAGTGATAAAAGCGCACGGCTCTTTCATTTAAGATTGTCTTGCCTCTCGGGAAATGTTGTTATTTTATAGCGGGCATCCGGGCGTCTTTGCCCCCGGCTTTATGTTTCCCAATTTTTAGCTCTGATTTTTCAAGAAGGTGGATGATGGTTGCTTAGATTTCTGATTATCAATAAAATAAGTGGCACAAAAATTTGGCCAAATGGCAGGTTTTTCGTAACTTTATAGGTGAAAATCAATTAGTTATGAATAAAACCAAGCCACTTGACCAAGTATGTTCGAATGAGGGAAACACCCTCGAGCAGCCCTCAAAATTACAAAATAAATCCGAATCCGGGTGCAGCATCTTCGACAGGCTGATGGATTTTGCCTCGTCAGTCCCCGATTTCCGCAGGACTCACAGGGGCAACTTCCGTCACCGCCTTGAAGACATCATCATGCTGATGGTCCTGGCCCGGGCGTCTAAGTGTGTCGGACGTGCAGACATAATCGAGTTCGGCAGACACAACCTCAACAAGTTACGCAAGCTCGGGATGCTCGGGAAAGGGG
>CECA01049477.1_pt1 | contig 66325 bp, 61 predicted proteins | sample 557351 | NCBI WGS metagenome assembly CECA01 (sample SAMEA3182051, study PRJEB8094) | gut metagenome | biome: human; feature: gut; material: Stool; isolation source: human stools | place: Canada | collected 2012-03-07 | reverse complement strand
ATAATTAAAAATATAAGAGAAGAGGGTTCTCAATGATAGGAGCTTGACTCTCCGAGGCAAGCCATAGGTCAGCCATTACATTTAAGTGCTTGCATATAAATGAAAAGCATTGCCTCGAAAAAGGCTGGTCCCGGAGGGCCCAGCTCCTATATTAGCCACAACTTGACCCAACTATATATGCACTGTAATTTCGGCTTGGGCCGAAAAAGGCGATATAAGCTATTATCTGAATATGACAAAACTTATCATACCATTTCTATTTATCTCTTGTCTTTTTGTTGTCTCTTGTGATAGTAATAATGACCCTGAAATTTATCCAATTAGGTTTGGACAGACGGATTATACTATCCGTGTTGGAGTTCGTTCTTCCATCGGTTTTGTTGATGGAGGGGGTGTATATGAGTTGACTGCAAGCAATCCGGATGTTTTGGGAAAATACTATATAGATAATGATACGAAAACACTGATAGTAGTCCCTACTGCCAAAGGCGAATCAACTCTGACTGTGACCGATGTGAAAACGAACACTCCGGTCACTTTGGAATTCACAGTTGAAGATTTTTATCTTTCATTTATGGTTACGGAAATCAGTGGAGATAATACCAACCCATATCTGAACGTAAGAAATGAAATTCGGTTTATCAGAGATGAAGAAAATACCAAGCAAATAAAGATTATGTATCAGGATAATCTGACATATGAGATGAAGTGTGCCGCTACCGGGTATTTTGACATTGAACGCAGCTTTACAAACATTTTCACTCTTAATATGATGCTCCACTCCCATCATGGTGAAGAATTTGAAGGATTCAGTTACACACTCGGTGGAGACGGAGAATATCTTAGAATTTTCGATAAGTACTTTGGATATGACTGGGATAATAGTGTTGCCTCAAGAACTCTTCCGATGAAACGGATAACCATGATTATGACAGATTCTTTCAATAACTGTAAAATATCATGCGCTCTACAACCTTTCTGAGTTGTAGGAAAAAAACAATCAATCTTTTGTTTGCCCATTGAGTAAATCATAAGCTGATTCCACCTCGTCCTCTCTCAATCTTCCAATCATACCGACCATCTGCGACATCGCCAACCACCTTGAGTGTGTGGCGTCCGTTTTGCCTTTTCCTTGCTGATAGAAGGAAGCATAAGGACATAAAGTTCAAAAGGTACAAAGATTGGCTCAATCCGAAATTAAGGTGTATTAGAAAAAATGCTCGAAGAGCATTACTTTACCGTAACCCCGGCCTTACGAAGTTGGCCGGGGTGTGTATATCTCCTCAGACGATTAGTGTCGAAGACACTTCCCAATCGATATATAAATTTGAAAGACAAAGGAAAAGCCTTCGACCTTTATTGAGGGGATTTCGGTCACTTCCCCCCCTCCCCCAAAAAACTGCGTAAGGGTGGAGTTTCATAAAGTAACAGTCTTCGACTGTTTTTCCTCTGCATTTATAAATTGATGCACTGTATTTTCGGCTTGAGCCGAAAAATTGAGTTTTGAAACATTGATTTTTACCTGTCAACGAGAGTTCTTTAAGTTATTTGTATTACCTTTGTATTTGGATTGGGGTAACTCTTTCCAAGACATACGAAATAAAAGAAGCGTTATGCTCATCTTGTAAGTGAAAACGTAGGAACTTTTCATTCGGTGCAAGAGATAGCATAGTGGTTCTCACGCATATAGCGTGGGCTGCTATTGTTACATCTGCACTAATGGTTTCCTACGACCTTCACTTAAGACGTGGCATAGTTGGCTCACGTTTTCTTATAGAATCCATCTTGATAGAGTCAATCGAGAATATTGTAAGTAAAAAATGAATAAACTTTTAATCACGCTATTTTTATTCCTTGCGATTGCTGTCGTTTCATGCAGTGATGACGATGAACCGAAAATGCCGACTAATGCTATCGCATTGAATATGATGATTGGAGATAGCGAAACAACCATTGGAGGCTCAGATGTTTTCATCAATGCTTCCAATAACTTCACATCGTATGATTGTGGTATTGCAGACCTCGGTAGAAAAGGAGGTTTCAATCAGAACCCAAATTTGTCGCAGCTTGCCCAGGAGATTGCGGTTACGCCCGGCAATTTCTACCAGATTGTTCTTGCCAACAAGGTTAAGACAGTTGCCGGAAGCCGGGCACTTCCTATCAATACCAACTACTACAACGTTTATGTTGATTCATGGATTTACGATAAGGACAAGGATATTGCCGGAGCAAAAATCAGCTATACAGAGTGTTATCCCGAAATCAAGCAGCTTCCCGAATGGGATAGTCAGGTCGCTGTAACGCCCATAGATGACGATTACTATTATAAAGCTTCTTATACATTCCCCAAAGGCTGCAATATAGACAAGAATGTAGATGCCTATTTCACTGATGGGTATCAGGACAGGACCGATGAACTTGAATTTGAAATAAAAGAGAATCAGATAATTATAACTTATCCATATTCAAGCAGCCATAAACCGGATGTCCAACTTTACGTCCGTTATGAGAGCGTGTATACACGTGTGTCGTTGGCCTTCGAATAATCATATTGAATCATGAATAATCTGTGCAACTCAAGTTTCGCAAGTATGCAACTTGCTCACTGTGAGTAGTCTTTTGGTTATAGGTTATGGTTTGATAAATGCAAATATCAATACTGTCAGTGATAACAATTAGCTGTCTAAGGCTAACCTCTAAACGATAAACTATTAACAGTGAGCAAGTCATAGACTTGCGAAACTTAATATGTGTAAATATATCTCTTTACTCGTTACCATAGTATTGTTCATGGCTTGCACTATATCGAAATCGACAATCTCAGCATCGCTCAGAAATTTTTTGTTAGGGAAAATTTTGCATAGTCGGTGAAAATCACTAACTTTGCAGCCGGATTTCGTAATCTCTGGCAGGACACGCAGCCTGTGAATATTGCGAGTAATGTTAACATTCTAATTCACACTACAATGGATTTGATTAAGATTGCCGAAGAGGCATTTGCCACCGGCAAGCAGCACCCCGAATTCGGTCCCGGCGACACCATCACCGTGGCTTACCGCATCAAAGAAGGTAACAAGGAGCGTATCCAGCAGTATCGCGGCGTTGTAATCCGCATCTCTGGCGAAGGTAACAAAAAACGTTTCACCGTGCGCAAGATGAGCGACAACATCGGTGTGGAGCGTATCTTCCCGATTGAGTCACCCTTTATCGACTCGATTACAGTAAATAAATACGGCAAGGTGCGCCGCGCCAAACTTTATTACCTGCGCAAACTTACCGGCAAGAAAGCTCGTATCAAAGAGCGTCGTGTCGTTAAGAAATAACATTTGCGGTTTTTACCGAAAAAAGGGAAATCCTCGACAAAGGGTTTCCTTTTTTATTGGTTTGTAGGCGATTAGTGCTGTCGGGCGATGGCCTGTCCCGTCCCCAGCTCCTATTTTCTTATAAACCTCAATTAGATTTGAATCGCAAGCTTTCTGCTTGCTAACAGGTTTGTTATGAAATTTACTAAAATATTACTTCTCGCCTGTCTATTTTCAGCGCCTTGTGCTTTTGGCGAGGGCATACTCGGCATCGACGGCGAGGAATCGACCTCGGTGGGAATTTACGTCAAAGACCTTGCCACCGGCAAAGTGATAATAGACCACAATAGCCAGATGGCGCTGACACCGGCATCGGTAATGAAGGCCCTTACTACGGCCACGGTGCTATCGGTATCGGGTACTGACGCATGTTTCACCACTCCTGTTACCCTGATCGGTGAGCGCGATGGCGGCACATGGCATGGCAATATCGTGGTGAAGGGTGTGGCCGACCCCACGCTCGAGAGTGAGAATTTCAAGTCGCGCCTCGGTTTCTGTGATTCTATCGCCGGTCGTCTCAGGCGCATGGGCATAGATAGGGTAGAGGGCGATATCGTAGTGGAGCAGACCCTTGCCGATGCCGGCCCGATATTGCAGTGGGAGATTGAAGATGTGGCATGGCCCTACGGGGCCGGGCTCTTCGGCTTCAACTGGCGCGACAACACGGTTGCCGTAACCCCTGCGACAGGCGAGGTCGTGCCCGAAGCCCCCGGCCTCGAGATGTGTGTAGAGAAGGCGAGGTCGAACGACCTTGTGCGCGGCATAAACTCCGGCCGACTCATGGTATATAGTCGCGACCCTGCCGACCGCCGATGGACGGTCAATACCACGGTGCCCGACCCCGCTGCTGTGTTCCGTGCGCAATTGCGCCGTACGCTTAAGCGTGAAGGTATCGGTATTGGCGACGAGGCGGTGAGCGGTGTCACGGGTTCGACCCCGCTCTACTCGCACCGTTCGGCACCGTATGGCGACATAATGCGCAGTCTGATGGTTCGCAGCGACAATCTTTTTGCCGAGGGTATGTTGCGCACTCTCGCGCCCGACTCGGGGCGCAAGGCCGCTATTAACCGCGAGCGCGAACTATGGGCTACCCGTGGTGTCAATACGCGCTATACGATAATCAACGACGGGAGCGGCCTGACCCGCGCCAACCGCCTGTCGGCACACTTTATCGGCGACATACTCGAGTGGATGGCGTGTTCGCCTATGTCGGCAACATATACCTCGTTTTTCCCCCGTGCAGGCAAGGACGGCACTATGCGCGGTTTCCTTGCCAAGTCGAAGCTAAAGGGCCTTATAGCCTTGAAAACCGGCTCGGTAAGCTCGGTGCAGTGCTATGCCGGTTATAAGCTCGATGTCAAGGGTAAACCGACACACGTGGTGGTGATTTTGGTCAACGGCTTCTTTTGTCCCCGTCGCGAGGTGCGAGAGGCATGTGAAAATTTGCTGACAAAAACATTTTTGAAATAAAAATATTTCATATATTTGCGGTGTTTAACTCTTAATATTTTTAGCAATTAAAAATAGAAATAGTAAAATCCAGTAGGGTCGCGGCATGCCGCGACCGGGCATCAAAAACATTTGTTATTGGTTGTCTGGCAGATAACTTCGCCTACGCGGTCGCGGCATGCCGCAACCCTACGAGAGAAATATGGATTTTAAATTTTAATTTGCCAATATATGACTGACATAGACCAACTTATACAAATCAATATCGAGCTTGAGGGCTTGCTTCGCGTACTGCGTGACCGCGACAGTGCCGAGGCCCGCAACATGTTGGCTGATAAGGTAGAAGAATATACGTCGGCTCTCGACAGCTATCTCCGCACAGCTCCCGCCCATGAAGAGACCGAACCCGAGGCAGATGTCCGAGCCGAAGAAGAGGCGGAAGAGGAAGCACGGGAGGCATACGAAGACCCGCACATGGAAGAAGTCAAAGACCAGGAGGCCGTGGAGCCTCAGGTCGTGCCCGAGGCAGTGGCTGCCGAGTCGGCAGTGGCAAGCGAGGTTAAGCATAGCGAAGGCCCTAACACAAAACTGCTCAAGGCTTTTACGCTTAACGACCGCTTCCGTTTCAGGCGCGAACTCTTCGACGGCGATGATGCCGACTTCACCGAGACGCTGAAGCTACTTGCCGATATGGACTCTTATGCCGAGGCCTGCGACTATCTCTATAACGACATGATGTGGGACAAGACCGACCCCAATGTCGCCGACTTTATGGCTATAGTAGCCGCAAATATGCCACAGTGATGCCCGGCAAACTCTATATAGTACCCACGCCGGTGGGCAATCTTGGCGACATGACGCCGCGCGCGGTAGAGGTGCTAAAGGGTGCCTCGCTGATACTTGCCGAGGACACTCGCACATCGGCAACGCTGATGCGTCATTTCGACATTGCCACCCCTATGGCAAGCCATCACAAGTTCAACGAACATAAAGACCTGACCCCCGTTCTCGACCGCATAGCTTCGGGCGAGAATGTGGCCCTTGTGTCGGATGCCGGCACGCCGGGCATAAGCGACCCGGGCTTTATGCTCTCGCGAGAGTGCCGCCGGCGCGGACTGCCCGTAGAGACCTTGCCCGGTGCGACGGCCTTCGTGCCGGCATTGGTAAATTCGGGGCTCCCTTGCGATAAATTTTTCTTCGAGGGGTTTTTGCCACCCAAAAAGGGGCGGGCAACGCGCCTTGCGTTTCTGGCCTCGTTGCCAACTACGTTTGTTATATATGAATCGCCTGTGCGTCTGGCGCGCACCCTTGCCGAGCTTGCCGAGGTGTGTGGCGACGAACGCGAAGCCTCTGTCAGTCGTGAGATTTCAAAACTCTACGATACTACCGAGCGCGGCACCTTGGGGTATTTGCGCGATTATTATCAACAGAACCAAGCCCGAGGCGAGATTGTTATAGTTGTAGCGCCTGAGGCCAAACCGTCGGCCGAGGAGCGCCGTCATAAAAACAAATACCGCCGCGATGAAGACGCGGCTCTCGATTAACAACATTCAACTATTGATTATGAAGAAGATTTTAACACTTTGCGTTGCTGCCGCGCTCGTCTTTACCGGTTGCAGCAACAAGGAGAAGGAAGAGCAGTTACGTCAGGCGCAGGCCGTGGCCGAAGCCTCGCGCGAGGAACTTGCCGATGCGGTCAGCGACCGTGACCAGTTGCTGGGCCTTGTCAACGAGATTTCGTCGAGCATGGAGCAAATCAAGCAACTCGAGAACATACTTACTGTAAGCGGAGGCAGTGAGACCCCGGGCCAGCGCGAACAAATCCGTGCCGATATTGCCGCCATCCAGGAGACCTTGGTGCAGCGCCGCCACCAGCTCGAAGACCTCGAGAAGAAACTTTCGAAATCGAACCTCAACAACAGCAAGCTGCAGCAGACTATCACGTCGCTGCGCACACAGCTCGACGGCCAGGCCCAGGAAATTGCATCGTTGCGCACAAGCCTCGGCGAAGCGCAGACAAAGATTGGCAATCTTGATGCACAGGTTGACTCGCTCAACACCACTGTCAATACTGTAACCGCCGAGCGCGACTCGACCGACAAGCAGAATGTGGAGCTTACCAACGAGCTCAACACCTGCTACTATGCAATCGGCAACAAGAACGAGCTTAAGGAGAACAATATCATCGAGACGGGCTTCTTGCGCAAGACCAAGATAATGGAGGGCGACTTCGACCGTGCCTTCTTCACCAAGGCCGACAAGCGCACCCTCACGGCCATCGACCTTAACAGCAACAAGGCCGAGGTGCTGACCAAACAGCCCGAGAGCAGCTATCGCATTGTCGATGTCAACGGCCACAAGGTGCTCCAGATTACCAACCCGGCCCAATTCTGGAGCCTGTCGAATTATCTCGTAGTCAAGATTGACTGATTAAGTTTAAGGTTTAAAGTTTATGGCTTAACTTTAAAGAATTAGAACCCTTATTTTAGCTAATATACAGTAAATAAATCGGTTAGCAGTAGAATTTTGGACTATTGCTAACCGATTTGTTTTTATAGAGGTAGATATTGCTTCAGGGTGTCGACGTATTCCTCGAAGGCGGCTTGGCCCCGAGGGGTGACGCGGCATACGGTACGTGTCTTCTTACCGACAAATCCTTTTTCGATAGAGATGTATCCTGCAGCCGAAAGCTTGTCTAACTGTACGCTCAGGTTGCCTGCTGTCGATTCGGTTTTCTCGCGAAGATATACGAAATCGGCTTCTTCGACATTCATTAGAATCGACATTACGGCAAGTCTCAACTGAGAATGGAGCAATGGATTCAGTTCTTTCATCGTTTTGCTGCGATAATTTTTTTACGTATTATAAATGCCGGAACGATGAACATCAGCAGGAAGCAGACCATATATAGCGGTAGTACCCAAACGATGAGAAGGGGTTTGCCGCAAATGCTCATGGCTGTTATCACGAAGCCGACGATGATTGAGAATATTCCGCCGAAAACATAGGAGTTCTCTTTGAGTATTATCCCCGTCATGGCGGCTCCGAAGCCCACTACTATGAAGGCGTAGAAGAACATTGTGAGCCATGCCTGTGGGTAGCCCAAGAGGTTGAAGATAATGCAGGCGATTGTCAATAATATGGCTATTAGGCCGACGCTCTTCCATATTTTGTCGCTGATGGTGTCGATGACAGTCTTGGCTCCTTTCGATGTACCGGATTTGCGGGCCATCAGGATATTGGCCGGTATGCCTATGACCGGTATGGCGAACCAGACGAGATTGATAAGCGGGTTGTAAGAAACCAGGCTTACAACTAATACGATTGTTGCTGAAACGATGCTTAGTGTTGCCCACAAGACCGATATGCGGAGGTCGGGCATGGCGATGCGCTGCTTTGTGGCCTCTATCATCTGGCTGATGAGGGCCATGCTTTCTTGGGGGGAGAGTTTCTTGTCTTCCATAATTTTGTTTGTATAAAACGGTTTGTAATGTAAACTATATTTCTCTTAAAAAAGGCGAATAGTATTCCGCCCTGAAATTCGATGCAAATATAAAGCGATTTATTTTATAAACCAAATATTTTGGCAAAAAAGTTTTGAGAAAATTGCATAAGCCATGTTCGGGTCGAGGCAGCTTGTTTATACGCAAGTAGTTAGCTATAAATGAAACCTCCGGCCTATGGGTGGGTCCGGAGGGCCAAGCTCCTACCGCCGATGAACCTCATTTTAATTATGCGCCACGATTCCGGTTTGTGCCGTTTATTGTCTTCCGCAATTAAATTTCATCTATGTCTTTCTGTCGTTTTATAGTAATATACTGATAATCCTGATATTTAATCATAAGCTGACCTTTGTATATGCCTGAAGTTTTTTCGATAGATAGTTGTATCAGACCGCTTGGCGATGTAAATATTGCTCCGCAAACAATTGCACCGGGCCTCACATCGGCTATTTTTGTGATATTGTCCTCGAGTGGGCGATAGTTAAATTTCGTACACTCAGACGGGTCTCCGTATTTTTCAGTATAGAGGTCTTTGTAGTGTTCGTAGGTGTTAGTCAAATCAATCCAGTTCCCGGTCTCGGGGAAAAGGACGATAATAGAGAAAACATCTTTACCATTTTCGGTAGATGCTACCCCGATGGTGGCAGCCCGACCGGTAAAAGTGCCCTTGAAAATTCTGATATTGCCTTCAGAGCCACATTGCGTGAAACCTTTTTCTTTTAGCTTCTGACAAAAATTATTGATGTTGCCATTGAGCGGTATTCCTTTGAAAGACAGGTGTTCGCGTGGCGCAGACCGGGCCAATCTGTCAAAAACACGTTTTAGAAACAGTTTGATTTGCGCTTTTAGCGAGGTCGCTGTATTGTTTGCACGCATGTGTTTGGTTTGCCATGCTGATTCCACTCAATGGCATTAGATTGGTTTCAAAATAAAAGCGTAGGAATCTGTATCTGTTACCGTCCTACGTTCAGAGGCTTCTCGCATTGCCCTATTCATGTCGGACGGCAACTGCAGAAGCCCACGCCAGTATATGCAATCAGTGCATCCGACTATATTTCTTGCGAAAATATCGTGCCGAAAGCAAGGTAATTACATAACCACGGGCATCTACCGTTGCTCAATCCTTGACATGAATATGAAATTTTGCGAGAATTTCTGAACGTCAAGAATCAGCGCGGATAAACGCTTTCGTATATGTCGCGGACGCGATGAACCGCGTCGCTACAGTTCCCACTCCGCTCAACCCCAGACCGGAAATTGGTTCGGAGGAACCTATTCCTACTGGCGTGGTTCACGGGCGGTCTGCGTCTGCAAAAATACGAAGAAATTTTAGAAATACAATATAATAAGTTGAAAAAGATGGCATGTGAAATCTTTTCTATGCTATTTACGATATGGTCAAAAACGCAGACAGGGTGCGCCGTTGCGTGGCACACCCTGGAGGGCCTGTTTTTCAGACTTAGAGAGAGAAGAACGAGAATTATGCCTCTTTATATTCTTCGCGATGGAATGTCGGTTTGATGATTTCGTCGGCAACGCGGTCGGGATAGTCGTTCTCGGTGGAGACAAATACCCAGTCGATATCGTCGAGACGGCGCAGGTCGGTCACGAAGTATGCCGTTGACATTGGTGAGCCGACAACGATGACACGGGCCACGCCGGCTTCGCGGGCGGCATGCACGGTGTCGATAAAATATTTGAGGGTCAGGTCGTTGGTATAGGCGTCGCTGAGGTCGTCGTTATAGGTCAGTACGATATCGTGGTATCCTTCGAGGGCTTCTTTTACGCGGTCGTGGTCTTCGACGGGGAGGTGCATGATGGTCAGACGGGTGTCTTCGACCATAACTTTTTCGGGGAAGTCGACCATGGCGTTTACGCTGAGACCACGGGCAAGCAAGGTGCCCAATACGTCACCGAAAACGTGGCCGGTGGTACCTAAGAGGGCTATTTCTTTCATAGTTGGGTGTTATTTATGTTTTAAATCTATAACACCCGCCGGGCATTGAGGGTTCAACGGCCGGCAAAAATTATCACGCTTAGTAAATCCCTGCAAAAAAAATCAGGCCGAAATATAAGGCGTATATTACCAGGCTCGAGGCTGCGGCAACGATAGTCCACGTCTTTGCCTGCTGCGACGAACGCTGTGCGCCGATATAGTCGCCCTGCTGCCATTGCGACTGCACCTTAGAGGCGTAGATAATAGCCACGACACCGAAGGGTATGCAGCACAGCAGTGTGACCACGATTGCCCATGCGAGGTAGGTCGGGGGGCATGGTTGCTCGTATTGCGGCTGTCCCCATTGCTGCTGCGGTTGGCCCCATTGTTGTGGCTGCTGCCAGTTGTTTGTCGGGGGCTGTGGTGTCCATCCGTTGCCGTTTTGCTGCGGCTCCTGGTAGGGGGGCGGAGTGACGGGCGGCGTGGGAGGAATTGACGGGCCGAACAGGTGACGAAGTTCGGGTACTTCGGAGGCATGTTTCCACTCGGGCATGCCTTCGCACCAAACGAGGGTCGACGCGGTCACGCCGTAGTTGTTGAAGAGTACTTCTGATATCGGGCCAACCTGGTTGCCGTTGTTGTCGATTATATAATATTCGGTCATCTGGAGTCTGATTGTTTGAATATACAAAAGTAAGTCTTTTTTAGCAATTAAGGCCGTTGTTTAACAATATTTAAAACATTTGTGGCCGAAATGTGTGCTTTGAGAATATTTTTGTTTCAAAGCGTCGTTAAGTCGGGGATTTTTGCTAATTTTGTACGATAACATGCCCTTTAATTCAACTTTCTCAGGCGAAAGTTGAAGGTTAAAGGTTAAGGTTTAAAGTTTAATGAGATAGATGCGTTTATGAGGATTTCGTTATATCATATACTCTTGCTTGCAATAAGTCTTGCCGCGCTGCCGCTCAAGGCCCAGGATGACGGGCGCCTTGTCAATTACCCTATGCCGCCCGACTCTATGATGCAGTTGCAGCCACGATGCGACTATATTATCAACCGCTACTGGCAGCGGTGCAATTTCGAATATGCCATGTTGCACCCCGACAAGTTCAACGAAGCTTTTGGCGCGTGGATTACCATTATGCCTCATGCCTCGGCCGACACGGTTCATGCCGCGATTGACGAGCTGCTGGGCCGCTTCGTGAAGAAAGGTCCCGAGACGTTGGCCCTTGCCCGCATGGCCCGCGAATGGCTCTACTCCGACACTGCGCGAATACACTCCAACGAGATATACCAGCCCTTTGCCAAGGCTGCGGCTGGCCATAAGAAGATAAAGAAAGAAGACCGCGAACTCTTTGCCGCCGACTATAAGCGGATTAGTTCGAGCGCGGTGGGCGCTGTCGTACCCCCTATCGAACTGACACTTCCCGACGGCACGCAGTCGAATTTTGGAGAAATCAAGGGCGCCTCGGTGCTGGTGTTCTTCAACGAGCCTGATAATGTAAACTGCTCGGTGGCCCGTATCCGCCTTGCTACAGATACTAATGTGCGCGAACTCGTAGACCGTGGCGAACTTTCGATAGTCAGTGTCTATCCTGGCACTCCCGATAAAGAATGGGCCGAGGCCGCCGCCGCCATGCCCGAGAAGTGGCACAAGGTGGCCATACCCGACGCCGCCGATTATTTTGACCTGCGGATAAAGCCTCAGTTCCTCTACCTCAACGGGCACCACAAGGTTCTGGCCAGCAACCTCAGTCTGGCATACTTGCTCGGAGCCTTTGAGACAGCGAACAAGGCGCAGAAAAACCGACAGACAACTACCGCCGATGAGTGACCGTAAAAGTATAGCCGTATTGGTGTCAGGGGGCGTAGATAGTGCCGTTGTCGTGCACCGCCTGGCGCAAGACCCCTCGCTCGACCTGCATCTGTTCTATATCCGCATAGGCATGGACGATGGCCGTGGCGACTGCTCGGCAGAAGAAGATATCGAGATGTGCAGCCTCATAGCCCGGCAGTACGGTCTGCCGCTCGAGGTGGTTTCGCTCCACGAAGAGTATTGGGACAATGTGATGGACTACGCCCTGCGTACCGTCAAGGCCGGTCTGACGCCCAATCCAGACATTATGTGCAACTCAATCATAAAGTTCGGTTATTTCGAAGAGCGTTGGGGTCATGATTACGACCTTACGGCCACGGGCCACTATGCCAGCACGATTATCGACGCCGATGGCCGCAAGTGGCTCGGCACGGCAGTCGACCCGGTAAAGGACCAGACAGACTTCCTTGCCCGTATTACTGGGCGGCAGCTCGAGCACCTGATATTTCCCCTCGGCGAACTGCCCAAGGCAGAGGTGCGCCGTATTGCCGCCGAGGCGAAGCTGCCCAACGCCATGCGTCGCGACTCGCAGGGCATCTGCTTTCTGGGCAAGATTAACTACAACGACTTTATCCGCCGCCACCTCGGCGAACGCCCCGGCCCGATTATCGAGATTGAGACAGGTAAGAAGCTCGGGGAGCACCGGGGCTATTGGTTCCACACCATAGGCCAGCGCAAGGGTCTCGGACTCAGCGGCGGCCCCTGGTTCGTGGTTCGCAAGAATATACACGACAACGTGCTCTACGTGTCGCGAGGCTACGATACCGAAAAGCAGTATGGCACGACGCTCCACCTTGCCGAGATGCAGTTTATCACCGCCGACCCCTGGGGCGATGCCGCTGCCGACGGCGTGAGACTGACATTCAAGAACCGCCATACCCCCGACTTCTTCCCCGGCACAATCCGCGCCGTCGCCGATGCCCCCGGCGAGTATGTGATAGAGTCGGATGTCAGGGTGCAGGGCATTGCCCCGGGGCAGTTTACAGCAGTCTACGACCCCGACCATCGCATTTGTTACGGCTCCGGCATCATAACCGGCGCTAATAAAATATAAGCCAGCCATGGAAGATAGAATCAGCCTCCACGTACTTGGCCTGTCGTATAGCCAGTTGCAGTCGGGTGCCTACGCCCTTATCCTTGCCGAAGACCGTGGGCCGCGCCGCATACCGGTAATCATCGGTGCCGCCGAGGCCCAGTCGATAGCCATCACCCTCGAGGGCATACGAACGCCCCGGCCGCTGACCCACGACCTCTTTGTGTCGTTTGCCCATGCTTTCGGCGTGAAGCTCAAGGAGGTGTTTATATACCGCTTCGAAGACGGTATATTCTCGTCGGAGCTTACCTTTGGCGACGGCACGCGCAGCGTGCAGATAGATGCGCGCACCAGCGACGCCATCGCCCTGGCCCTGCGCACCCATACGCCTATTTTTACCACGCGAAGCATAATTGAGCAGACCGGTTTTGTTATTGACGAGGAAGAGCTCCGCCGCGACAGCCAGGATGCCGAAGGTGACTGGAACTTCGACGATGCTGCCGGCGAGAGCGACGACGAGGAACAGACCTACGCCGACCGCGACGACTATCATGCCGAGCCACGCCCCGAAAATTTCACAATCGAAGAACTCGAGCGCACCCTTGCCGCGCTTATCGACAGCGAGGACTACGAGGAAGCAGCCCGAATAAGCGAAATCCTGAACCGTAAAAAAGGAAATACTAACACTGAAACATAACCGAACTCCATGAAATCTGATACTTTACAATTAAAAGTGCGCATGGCGGTCTTGCTCTTTTTGGAGTTTGCCGTATGGGGCGCATATCTTACATCGCTTGGCGCCTACCTTGCCAATATAGGGCAGGGCGAACATATCGGCTGGTTCTATGCCGTGCAGGGCGTGGTGTCGATATTTATGCCCGGCCTCATCGGAATTGTTGCCGACCGCTGGGTGCAGGCTCAGAAAATGCTGAGTATCTGCCATTTGGTCGCCGGTGCCTTTATGTGCTCGGCGTGGTGGTATGCCGCCCATGCCGATGTGGTAGAGTTTGGGCCGCTATTTACGCTCTATACCATGTCGGTTGGCTTTTTCATGCCTACTATCGGCCTGGCCAACTCGGTGTCGTATGCCGCCCTCAACCGCTACGGCCTCGACCCGGTGAAGCACTTCCCGCCGGTGCGTGTGTTCGGCACCATAGGTTTTATCATAGCCATGCTTTTTGTCAACTTCACCGGCTATCAGAACACGGCCTCGCAGTTGTGTGTCTCGGGCGTGCTGAGTTTTGCCATGGCGGCCTACGCGCTGACGATGCCGGCATGTCCCACCGCGCCCAAGGGACAGAAGAAATCGCTTTCAGAAGCCTTGGGGCTAAAGGCGTTCTCGCTGTTCAAAGACAGGCAGATGGCCGTATTCTTTATCTTCAGCATGCTCCTTGGAGTGTCGCTCCAGATAACCAATGGTTTTGCCAACCCGTTTATACAGAGCTTTGGCAGCATAGCCGAGTATGCCGATACCTGGGGTGTGCATAATGCCAATGCGCTAATCTCGATTTCGCAGATGAGCGAGACCCTGTGTATCTTGCTCATACCCTTCTTCCTGCGCCGTTTCGGCATCAAGGTCGTGATGCTTATGGCCATGTCGGCATGGGTTCTGCGATTCGGCTTCTTCGGCCTGGGCAACCCCGGTTCGGGCGTGTGGCTGTTTATATTGTCGATGATTGTCTACGGCATCGCCTTCGACTTCTTCAATGTCAGCGGCTCGCTCTATGTCGATAAAAAGACTACGCCCGACATACGCTCGTCGGCACAGGGCCTTTTCATGATTATGACCAACGGCATCGGTGCCACATGCGGCACATTGGTCGCCCAGAAGATTATCGACCACAATGTGTTTAGCCGGCCGGCCGGAGTAGAGCAGATTGATGGCTGGTCGACTTCGTGGCTGATTTTTGCCGGATACGCCGCCGTAGTGGCCGTGTTGTTCCTTATAATATTCAAGGACAGGGACGTGCACCCCGGTGCTGACAGGAAAGCCGAGGCAGGTACTGTCGGTGACCCCGAAGGCATGGCTGGAAATATATGATACGTTTCTATGCTCCTGAAATAGAGGACAGGCCGGTTTTGCCGCCCGACGAGAGCGCCCATGCCGTGCGTGTGCTGCGTCACCGTCCCGGCGACGAACTCGAGGTCGTAGACGGCCGTGGCTACCTCTATCGCTGCCGCCTCGTGACCGACGATGCGCGAGGCGCGGTTGTAGAAATAGCCGACCGCGTGGCATTGCCCAAGGTGTGGAAGCCTTCGATTACCATTGCCGTGGCTCCGACCAAGCATGCCGACCGCATGGAGTGGCTCGTCGAAAAGCTCGTCGAAATCGGCGTAGACCGCTTTGTGCCTGTGCGGTGCCGTCGCTCCGAGCGCAAGGACATCAAGCCCGAACGCCTCGAGCGCATAGCTGTCGCGGCGATGAAGCAGTCGCTAAAGGCAACTTTGCCGCAAATCGATGCCACTATGCCGCTCAGTGCCTTTCTCGATGAGACACGGCTTGCGGCCTCGCAACGGTTTGTAGGCTATTGTGATGCCGACACTCCGCGCCAATTGCTTGCCAAGGCTTACGTGCCAGGCTCGGATGTGAGCATACTCATCGGCCCCGAGGGCGACTTCGAGCCTGGCGAGATTGCCTCGGCCCTCGCCGCAGGCTTCGTGCCTGTGACCATGGGCGACAACCGCCTGCGCACCGAGACTGCGGCCATGGTCGCTTGCGACACCATACATATTATTAATCAGTTTGCGGGTCAGTGAAAAATTTTAGCAAGACCCGTTACAATATAAAAACTAACATGTCAAGCATATTCCAACATCTGTCGAAAGGCCACAATTTCTTTCTCCTTGCCGGCCCGTGTGTGATTGAGGGCGAGGATATGGCTTACGAGACAGGACGGCGTATAGCCGCCATATGCCGCAGCCTCGACATACCGTTTGCCTTCAAGGGCAGCTATCGCAAGGCCAACCGCAGCCGCCTCGATTCGTTTACCGGTATAGGCGACCTCGAGGCCCTGAGAATACTCAGCGGTGTCGGGCGCGAACTCGGCGTGCCTGTCGTTACCGACATACATACGGCCCAGGAAGCCGCCATGGCTGCCGACTTTGTCGACATATTGCAAATCCCGGCTTTCCTCTGCCGCCAGACCGACCTGCTGCTTGCCGCCGCACATACCGGCAAGGCGGTCAATGTAAAGAAAGGCCAGTTCCTCGCGCCCGGGTCGATGCGCTTTGCCGTAGAAAAAGTAAGGGCCGGCGGATGCGACGATGTTGCCGTCACCGAGCGCGGCACGACCTTTGGCTACGGCGACCTCGTGGTCGACTTCCGTGGCGTGCCCGAGATGCAGGCCGCGTGTCAGTGCCCCGTAATCGTGGACTGTACACACTCACTGCAGCAGCCCAACACTTCGGGCGGTGTTACCGGCGGACGCCCCGAACTCATCGAGACCATAGCCCGCGCCGCCGTGGCCACAGGTGCCGACGGCCTGTTTATGGAGACGCACCCGGACCCGTCGGTAGCCAAGAGCGACGGCGCAAATATGTTGCGCCTCGACCTGCTCGAACCGCTGTTGACGCGCCTTGTTGCCATACGCCGGGCAATTAACGCTTTTGAGAAATAACGATACTCGCAAACTTAGCTGTGAACAAGCTATGAAATTCAACACCATACTTGCTGCTGCCGCCATGACGATGGCGGCAATATATCCTGCCTCCGCGCAGTCGAGCATACAGAACCCCATGACCCAGGCCGTACTGGCCGTATATGAGGAAGAGCTGCGCGAAAATCCCAATGACTACAATGTGCTGATGAGCCGTGCCGACGAATACTACCGTCACGACGAATATATACGCGCCCTCGCCGATGTCGACAAAGTGCTGCAACTTGCACCCGAGACCGAAGAGGATGTGCGACTCCGCGCCTATGTCCTCCGCGCCGGCGTCTACAACGAGACCAAGCGCCCCGAGCAGGCTCTTGAAGATTTGAAGAAAGCCGCCTCGCTCGCCCCCGATTCATATAGCGTCGTATACCAGAAGGCAAATACCGAGTTCGTGCTCGGCAAGTACCCCGAGGCCAAGTTTGATTTCCAGAAATTGCAGCGGATTAATCCTCGCGGCGCCGAGGCCTATATAGGTCTTGCGCGTGTGGCCGTAAAGGAAAACAACCTCGGCATCGCCAACGAGATGCTGGCATCGGCTGTAAATCTCGACCCCAATAATGCCGAGACGTATGTGCGCCGGGCGTCGGTGCGCCGCCTTATGGGCGACCACAACGGTGCTGTCGACGACCTAATCCTGGCTATCTCGAGCGACAACAAGCATCCCCGTGCCATGCAGGAGCTCATCGATTATGGCAATACCAACTATCCTGCTACCATGGCCGGTCTTAGCAAGGCCGTCAGCGAGGCCCCACAGGTGGGCATGTTCCGCTACATACGCGCCGTCATCGCCCAGGCCCACTATCACTACCTCGCCGCCATAAACGACTATCAGACCATACTCGACGAGCGCCTCTACAACTACCACGGCATCTATGCCTCGATAGCCGAGTGCAACTACTGCCTGGGCAACTATACCGAGGCTCTCGATGCCGTAGACCGCGCCCTCGGCATGGTTCGCGACAATGCCGGGCACTATGTGCTACGTAGCAAAATCTTGCGCGCCATGGGCAAGTACGACGAGGCAGTCAAGGCCGGGGCGGCCGCCCTTGCCGTTGACCGCCAGAGCAACGAGGCTCTTGTCGAGATGGCTCTCGGCTATGTGGGCGTGGGCAATTACGACGAAGCCTCGAACCTATTGGGCGAGGCGATGCTCAACGATGCTGAAAATCCCAACTACATGATGCTCCGCGCCTGGGTGTTTGAGAAATATCTCAACAGGCCTGTGGCTGCCGAAGACCTCTATAACAAGGTTGCCGACATGGAAAACTTCTATATCGACAACCCGAGGTCGCTCAAGGGCTTTGCGCAGCTCTTCCTCGGCCAGACTGAGCTTGGCAAGCGTTGGATTGACAATATACTCGACACCGTTACCGATTACGACGGTCTCATACACTACTATGGCGCATGTTTTTATGCCCAGTATGGCGATGTAGACCGCGCCATGGAGCTTGCCGGCAAGTCGCTCGACCTTGGTTATGCCAACTATCACGACTGGACCGAGGCAATCGACGGACGTGTCAACGTGGCACCGCTGCGCGACGACCTGCGTTTCCTCAATCTGCTGCACCGTCACGACGCAATTTTCGGCAAAGAGTCAAAAAAATAGTTAAAATCGCTCGACGGAGTGTAACTTTATTACCATTTCCGCGTCTTATGAGTACTTACACATAGACGCAATTACGAGCGAATTAACTGTTTTCATAATTGATTGACTAAAAAAGCCGGCCGGGGCGCGATGTCCGTCCGGCCTTTTTATTTGTTACATTAGAAAAGCTAAAGAATTATGATAATTGCTTCTCAGAAACGTAAAGAAAATATAGCCGAGTATCTGCTGTATATGTGGCAGATTGAAGACCTGATTCGTGCCAACGGCCTCGACCTCGACAAAATCAAGGCCAGTATAATCAACCCATATCCCGTCGACGATGCCACCAAGCACCAGATTACCGAGTGGTATGAGTCGCTGATTGACATGATGCGTCGTGAAGATGTGGCCGAGAAGGGGCACTTGCAAATGAACAAGAACATAATCGGCAGTCTTGCCGACCTCAACCGCCGTGTGATGGCCGACCCTCGCTTTGTTGACTATCACAAGGAGTTTTATGCGACCTTGCCATATATAGTAGAGTTGCGTGCCAAGGCCGGCGATAACCCTGCTGGTGAAATAGAGACCTGCTTCAACGCTCTTTATGGCTGGCTGCTAATGAAGCTCAAGCATACCGAGGTGTCGGAATCGACAAACAAGGCCATGACACAGATAGCGCGATTCATAGCCCTGCTGTCGAAGTATTTCTACCTAGATGAGCACGACCAACTTTTCAAAGACGAAAAAGAAGAGTAAGGTTAATAATAGATTGATTATGTGAAAAATTTGTTGTAACTTTGTAAACAAGTAATAAAAAAGGAGATAGAATTATGGCAATGACAATAAAGACCTCCCCCGAACTTTGGGGTGAAGACGCCCGAATCTTTACCGAGGAAGCGGAGCGTAATGGCAAGTTGCCAACGCCAAGACTCTCGGATGCTCAACGCAAAATATTGTCCACTATGTTGGAGAGTGCCAAAAGCATCATGTTTCCTCCAAGTAAAGGGTGAAGATGGATGAATTTGTTTTCGTAGAAAACACTTTTATGGTGCCCTATACTAAAGAAGTTGCAGACTATTGTGACCTTTTTTCGTGTGGTGATGAAGATTTAGATGATTTCTTTAGTCATGATGTGTTTTTATACGAAGAGGAATTACTTGGGAAAACTTACTGTTGGATAAACAAGCATAACCAGCGAGAAATAGTAGCAATAGCCACTCTCTCATATGACGGAATTAAGACATATGCGCTTGATAATCCTTCTCGTAATGCTCTTCAGCGTAGAATTCCTCAGCAAAAACGCCATCGTAGTTATCCTGCTGTTCTGATTGGGCGTCTTGGTGTCAATAAGTCGTTTCAAGGAAATGGGCTTAATGTAGGCACCCAATTGATGGATGCCTTGAAATACTGGTTCGTAGATGAGAATAACAAAGCGGCATGTCGTTATATGCTTGTTGATGCGTACAACACTGATTCTACAATTCACTATTATCTTAAAAATGGTTTTAAGCCATTGTATAAAACAGAGCAGAGCGAGAAGGATGCTTTTGGCATATCAGACGGAGATGCTTTGAGAAGCCGTGTCATGTTTTTTGACTTAAAGCTAATCAATGACTTTTGACCATAGAGTTAGGTTCTATAAATCGTGACGATTATTACAATCCATAGCCGGATGGATTTTTAGCCGCCGGATGTTTGTTTCTTTGCATGAAATTTAAAAACATGCATTATGGAAACAACTTTACTGATTTGGTGGGGCGTCGTTGCCCTGTTTATGTTGGTGGTGGTATGGCGGCTTGTCAAGGCCGTGAGTCACCACGCCCACAGCGGTCGCAGAATTATCGGGTTCGCGTCGGAACGCGAGGAGTTCTTTGTCCCCGGCGACCCCGACCCTGCAGAAGTTGACGAGTATGGCTATGACGACGACTTCTGAGCAGCCCGTGGTGACAGCCGAGCTTCTGGGCACCTTTCTTTCGCGCTATAGTTCGTGGCTTCTCGGCTCGGGGGCTACGTGCATAAGGCTTGAGAAAAACATAGTGAGGATTGCCCGGGCCTACGGCTACGAGGCCGAGATGACCATTATGCCCCGGCATGTGCATATATCGTTGTGGCGCGAGGGGTGCGACAGGGTTGCCACCTACATAGCCACTGTCAATCATGCAGTGGTAAGTTTTAACATCAATACGGCCCTGAGCAGGCTTAGCTGGGAGATTGCCGACGGTAAGATTGACTTTTCCACTGCATGCAGCCGGCTCGACAGTGCAGTCCATGGCGATGCACAGAACCCGTGGCTCGTATTGGTGCTTGCCGGGTTTGCAAACGCCTCGTTCTGCCGCCTCTTCGGCGGCGACTATGTGGCCATGGCCACGGTGTTGGTTGCCACTTTGTGCGGATATTATATCAAGCAGCTTATGCTTGCAAGCCATCTTGACATAAGGCTGACTTTTGTGGTCTGTTCGCTGCTGTCGGCAGTCTTGGGGTCGTTCGATGCCTTGTTCGGTGTCGGCACCACGCCTGATATCGCTGTCGGTACCAGTGTGCTTTACCTTGTGCCTGGCATACCGTTCCTCAATTCGTTTAGCGATGTGCTCTATCGTCACTACCTGTGCGCAATCAGCCGGTTTGCCGACGCCCTTGTGCTTACATGCTGCCTGTCGGCAGGTTTGTGCGCCGGCATGGAACTTATGAATCTTAGTATGTTTTGACGGCCATGTATATAGAAATATTTCAAGACGCATTATTTTCGGCGATAGCGGCTATCGGTTTTGCCGCTATCAGCCGTCCGCCAAAGAGGGCATATCTGTGGTGCGCGCTTATTGCCGCCGTCGCACACTCGGCGCGGTTTGTGTTATTGCATCATGCGTGGCATCCCCATATAGTTTTTGCCACTTTCGCGGCCTCGCTGCTGGTCGGCATAATGGCAGTGCTCATATCGCCGCGAACCAAAATCCCGGCCGAGACCTTCCTTTTCCCATCGTTGTTGCCGATGATTCCGGGCATATATGCCTATAAGTCGTTTGCGGCCCTGGCTTTGTGCCTGTTCTCGGGCCAACAGGAGGCCTTCGAGCACAACTTCTATCTCTTTGCCAGCAATGCCATGACCTGTACGTGCATATTATTAGCCATGGTCACGGGGGCGACGCTGCCTATATTTATGTTTAAAAAAATCGCCTTCCAGGCCACGAGATAATAGGCAAATTTGCTACCTTTGCATAATCATATGGAACTCCGACAGTTAAAATATTTTGTCAAGGTCGCCGAGACCCTGAATTTTTCTGAAGCGGCAAAGGCTCTTGCCGTCACCCAGAGCACCTTGTCGCAACAAATCAAGCAGCTCGAGGAAGAACTTGGAGAACCTCTCTTTATCCGTAGCAGCCACAGCGTGTCGCTCACCGCAGCCGGCACCGACATACTTGCCAATGCACGCCAGGCCATCTACGAGGCCAACCAGTGCGCCGAGCGGATTAAAGACCTCGACAGGCTGGCGTGCGGGTCGCTCAATATAGGCGTGACGTATTCGTTTAGCCCGATACTGACCGAGACCTTGCTCACGTTTATGAAGATGTACCCTAAAATCAGGCTCAACATCTTTTATAAGCCGATGAACGAGCTGATGGAGCTGCTCAAGGAGCGCACCGTCGACTTTGCCCTTGCCTTCAAGCCCTCGCAGCCTGTAGAGGGCGTGGAGTCGCACATGCTGTTTCAAAACAATCTGTCGGTCATAGTCGCCACGCACCACACCCTGGCCTCGCGTGACAGGATAACGGTCAAGGAGTTGTCGGAATACGACCTGGCTCTGCCGTCGAAAGGTCTGCAGGCGCGAAATGCCTTTGATGCGATTGTGGCACCATATCTGGCCGGCGTGCATATACGCATAGAGCTAAACGAGGTAAACATACTTCTCGAACTCCTGCGCCAGAGTTCGATGGCTTCGGTGTTGGCCGAGGCTACCATACACAATGAGCGAGGGGTAAAGGCTATACCCCTCGACATACCACATAATGAGATGTCGGGATGTGTGCACATACTCCGCGACTCTTATCACAAGAAATCGATGCAGGAATTTGTGCGCCTTCTCAGCGAGTCAATTGCCGTGAGAGAACGCCAGAACGCATGGCTTTAGTCGAGCGTGATTAATTCATCGGGGGCAAAATCGCGTGGTGCCGGGCGCCCTATAACCTCATCCCATCGCATGGGCGATATGCCACCGCCGGGGCGTTTGCAATATATATTGTCTTCGGTAAAAATTTCGCCTTTCGCAATCGGGCGTATGGCCACGATGCTCTTGCGGGCAATGTCGATATTGGGCCGTTCGGCATCGGCGGCTTCCTTTACACCGTCGCCGAGGGCCGCCTGGGTACGCCGAATGGCACTGACGAGTTCGGCAAGCTGCCACGGTTCGAGGCTGGCTCGATGGTCGGGGCCGGGGAGGTTGCGGTCGAGGGTAAAGTGTTTCTCGACGATTCGCGCCCCTCGCGCGACAGCGGCCACGGCGATGTCGGTGCCCACGGTATGGTCGCTGTAGCCTACGCCGGCGCATCCGAGTGTGGCAAGGGCATCCATGGCGCGTAGGTTGACCGACTCGTAGGGGGCCGGGTACTGGGTGGTGCAATGTAGCAACCATATCCGGCTGCGCGGAGTGCCGGCTTTTTCGAGTATGTTTACGGCATCCTCTACTTCGGCAAGGCTTGCCATGCCTGTCGACATGATGATTTTTGCCCCGATGGCACCGATTTTGCGCAAATAGGGCAGGTTGGTTATTTCGCCCGAGGGTATTTTCCAATAATCCATGCCGATTTCGGCCAGGCAGTCGATTGATGTCAGGTCGAAGGGGGTGCTCATAAAGCCGATGCCTTCTCGGCGGCAAAGCTCTGCAAGCCCGGCATAGTCACTGAGGGGCAGGTGTATGGCCTTGCACATTTCGAGCTGGCTCTGCCCCGACCCTGTGGTTTCTTTCTGGTATTCCGCCTTGGGGGCGTATGTCGAGATGACGAGCTCGGGCACGGCGGTCTGGAACTTTACATAGTCGGCCCCGGCCTTGCGGGCCTCGGCGACCATGCGGCGCGCCATGTCGAGGTCGCCGTTGTGGTTGACGCCGGCCTCGGCGATTATTATTACTTTGTCAGCGTTCATTTTTGTTCGGGATAAAATACCACGTCAGCGAGGTAGCGCACGGTCTCTACACCCGGGGTGGCGTGTTGCACCGGCAGTGCCTCGCCAAGGCAGTCGGCAATAATCAGCCCGGGTAGGTCTACGCCGGCGTGTACCGACGCTACGGCACCGCCGCCGAGGCGTGGATTGATTTCCATAATCATGAGGTGGCCTGTGTCGAGGTCGCGGAGCAACTGCACAGTCACGGCGCCGCGAAGGCCGGTAGCAACGAGTGTGCGGCGCACCAGGGTGTCGATTTCGGCATCGGCCAAGGTCTCGGTCCTCACTACCTCGCCGCCCGACACCTCGCCGCGCAGTCGCGGACTGACGGCGGCGATTTGGCCGCTGCGCATGCCCACGTAGCAGTCGACGGTGATTTCCTCGCGGTTGTCGAAGCGTTGTTGGATTAGGTATTTGTCGTGCCCGGCACCTATGATGCGGTAGAGGTCGCGCAGGCTGTCGATATTTTCCAAGCCTTTAGAAGCCGAGCCAAAACGGGGCTTTGCTATCAGGTGTCCGCAGGGTGCGCCCTGCCGCCATGTGGGGGGGATGGGCAGGCCGTGACGCTCGAAGAGCTCGGCGGCGGCGATTTTGTCGAACATGCAGTCGGCCTGTTGGCGGCTGCTGACGGGTGCGAAAACGTCGCTTGTGGCGTTGGCGGCGGCAAAGTCGGCGGCGACACCAACGGCGCTGTCGACAAAGGGTATGATGATGTCTATGCCGTGTCCTTCGACTAAGCGGTCGAGGTCGGCAAGTATGGCCGGGTCGCTCCAGCGCAGCCCCTCGGTCACGTCGCCCTCGGCGGCTATGGCCGAGTGCGCGTCGAGCTCGTAGGCATGTATGGCGCAGTCGAGACCGCGCTGTGCGGCGGCAGCCTTGAACATACGGGCCATCGTCACGCGCTTGGCTCCGCCGAGAAAGAGGAGGCTTATGCGGCCGTCGTGTCTGAGTGTGCTCATCGGTTGTAGATATCGATTTTGTATTTGGCAAGGTTTTCTGGCTTTACAAACCAGTCGATGGTCTCTTGCAAGCCCTGCTCGAGGGTGTGCGCCGGGCGCCAGTCGGTGAGGGTGGTTATAAGTGTGTTGTCGCCGCATAGGCGGTTGACCTCGCTTTTGGCCGGGCGCAGGCGTTCGGTGTCTATGACTTCCTCTACCTCGCGGCCCATCAGCCGTGCTATGGTGGCCAGGGTCTCGGCCATAGATACCTCTCGCCCTGTGGCGATATTGATGTCGCGCCCTTCGATGCCCGGGGCTTCGCCGAGGGCGATGAAGCCGGCGGCGGTGTCGGTCACGAAGTTGAAGTCGCGTGTCGGCGTAAGGTCGCCGAGGTGTATCTTGTCGCGGCCCGATGCTATCTGGGTGATAATCGTGGGTATGATTGCGCGTGCGCTTTGTCGCGGGCCATAGGTGTTGAAGGGCCGGGCGGTGACTACCGGCAGGTCGAAGGCGTTGTAGAAGCTCTGCGCGATTGCATCGGCCCCGATTTTAGTGGCCGAGTAGGGCGACTGCGGCTGGCGCGGATGCTTTTCGTCAATCGGTACGTATCGCGCCGTTCCGTAGACCTCGCTGGTCGAGGTGACGACTATGCGGCTGCAGGAGGCATCGCGCGCTGCCTGGCACATGTTGAGCGTACCTTTTATATTGGTGTCGACATAGCTGTCGGGTGCCGAATAGCTGTATGGTATGGCTATGAGGGCGGCAAGGTGGTAGACGGTGTCGATGCCACGGCATAACTCACGGCAGAAGTCGGGGTCGCGCACGTCGCCGCAGACTATCTCGAGGTCGTGGCGCGGAGCAAGGTCCTCGAGCCAGCCCCAGTTGTTGAAACTATTGTATTGTGCCAGGGCCCTTACCTTATACCCTTTGTCGAGAAGTGCCTCGGTAAGGTGTGAGCCGATAAAGCCGTCGGCGCCGGTGACAAGCACTTGTTGTTCTGTTACCATGTTCGTTCGAATTTATAGATGATTACTCTGCCCTGAGGGTCGGTATATACCCATATCATGTGTCCCGAACTGAGTTCGCTGATTGTTACGTCGACGACCGATTTGGGCGGCATGTCGAGCCACTCGGGAGCCTGGTACTTGCCTGTGCCTGGTGCAAAGGTGTCATCGCCGTGGTTGAAATCAAGGCTCAGTATATTGTCGGCACGTTGCCATGTGCCGTATCGTTCGGTGTAGGTCAGTTCGTCGGTGTGGTAGATAAAGCGCGTGATGTTGTTTTGGAAGGCGACTGTCGTAAACGCACCCTTCTCGAAGGTCTTGGGCGTGTTGTCGATAGTCATTTCCGTCATCAGCCACGCACCGAAGAGCTTGCCGATATGACCGTTGTTCTGTGTGCAGCCCGTGGTCAGAAACAGGGTGAGCAATAGTGCCGATATATAGATTTTTGCTTTCATTTTTTGCCGAATGTAAAGTTGCCGCGATACGAAATGCCCACCATTGCGCCGAAGTTGTTGCCGCGCAGCTTGCCGGCATCAAAGGCGGCTTCGGCAGTCAGTGACAAGCCGTCGAGGCCCCCTTGGGGCGTCCAGCGTGCAAACACGCCGGCCGAAGTGTCGCTGATGCGGCGTGCCGGTACGAAACCGTTGCCGCCGGCGCGCTGGTAGCTGAACTTGGCGGTGTACTCCCACTCGGGCGAGATGTTGCCCGAAACGGCGGCATGGAAGCCGCGTGCCCGGTTGTGGAGATATTGCGGATAGCCGTTGCTGTTGTAGAGTGGTGACACGAGGAAGGGTGTTCCGATACTCATGCCGTAGTTGGTGTACGGGCCGTAGTATTCATTGTTATAGTAGCTGTCCGAGCCGGTGGCCTTGCCTGTTATGTCGGTGCCCGGGCTGTCGTCGGGGCTCCAGTGTATGGGGCCGGACTGGTTGGTAAAGTCGAGGTATTCGACCAGTACCTTGCTGACGATGCCGGGTGTTGCAAAATTGTATTGGAGGCCCCACACGCCGTCAAAGCCGTTCATGCGGCCTATGCCCGAGCCGTCTTCCCACGGCCATTCGAAATATGCGCTCAGCGTAGAACCGTCGGCAAAGGCGTACCGGGCCTTGAAATCCCACGAGCCGAGCGTGCCGCCCTTGTAGTAGTCCTCGCCGCCTTCGCTGGGGAAGAACATATCCCACAGGTCACGGATATGGAACTTTCGCTCGATGGTTTCGATATACCTGCCACGGCGGTATTTCTGTGTCGTACCGCCAAAAAACGCACCCGTCTGCATACCCACCGTCACCGATAGCGGCTGTGAGGGCTTGGTGCGGAAATAGCAGCGTTTGTAGGTATAGTACATCTTGTCGGTGAAAACGCCTGTGTAGTAGTTGAATGTCTTTTCTCGCATATCGCCGTCGAACATGCGGCCATACATGATTTCGCCGTCGATTTGTACCCAGCCATTGGTAAATGGTATATCCTGGAAGTCGACAAAACCGGCGGCCACACCGGGTATGGGCCTGGCATTATTGCTGCGTGTCAGGTCGCCCGACGACATAGTGTCGTCAACGATGCCCGAGTGTCGTTCCTTCATGCCGGCAAGGAGGTACACGCCGCGATATTTCACCTCGCCGTAGAGCTGGTGCAGCCTCAGTGGTGCCTGGCGGTTGTGGCGTTCGCCCCACGAATTTGTCGGTTCGTCGTAGAGCGCATAGGGTGCGGCTGTGCCATAACCGGCTATATATTCTACCCCGGCACCCCACGAAAAACGGGTGTCGAGACTCATGCGCTTTTCGAGCCTGCCGTCCTGCCATATTCCCGATGCACCGGTCACGCGACCATATCGCCATGACCCGAGCATATACGGCGCGAGGTCGCCCGTCGACCAGTTCGCCAACACCGAAGCCTCGTACTCCACATCGACAGGCTTGCCGGCATTGCCTATCAATGAATATGTGGCAAGTAGCGATAAAAGAAAGCCTTTGAGGTTTAAATATTTATTTAGGGAGAGCATAGTTTGTAATCAGAAGGTGCGTTACATTTCTATTGTTACGGTTCATAAAACTCACTGCGTATTTTTTATCAAAAGACGCAATATTAATTCCCGGAGTATCGGAATATAGACTGTAAATAAAGTCAGTGTTTTTTATTATCAACATCCATTTAGCGGGGCATTGTTTTAAGTATTCAGCTAACCTTTCCTGGTCTTTTTGTGTGAACTCATTCTGAGCATACGTGCTAAATTCACTATCATACGGCGGGTCAAGAAAAATGAAATCAGAACGAGTGGGAACGCATAGATTTAGAAACTCTTCAAAATCGAGATTATAGATGCTCGTTTTTTTGAGATGTTCTATTAAATCCGCATCTTGATAATATTCGATTTTCTTATTTAAATTTTTACTGTTATAGCCAATGCCACCATAGGGGACATTGAATTCTCCCTTATCATTATACCGGAACATGCCGCTGTAGCAGAAGTTTCGAATAAAGAAAAATAGGGCAGAGTGTTTTTCTTGTCCGAGGCTTTGTTTAATCGATATATTATATATATTTCGATAAAACATGTACAAAGCACTTTTGAGAGCAGTTTCGATATTGTCACACAAATCTTGTGAAGGCATTATGCCTTTTTCTTTTTCAAGTTTAGACATTCTTGTCATCTTGCGAAGCAAATTAACTTGCAACTCTTTTATGAAAAATTCTGAAAAGTCTAAAAATGAAAACGGCAACAATCCTATCAATTCAGTTGAATTAGAACTAATGAAATTAGATATTTTTTTGCTTAGTTCGGTTTTGGACTGACCAGAATAGGCAAATCCTTTGTAGTACTCAACAAGTTCTTGATGGCTTTTGAAAAAATAACCGACGGCTTGCCATGATTCTGAAATCTGATTCAATATATTGAAAAAAAGCTCATTTTGAGTAGCAATACAGCGGTATAAACCAATTAACTCAGACGAGAGGTCATTGATGAGATATTCTTTTGCCTTGATGCCAAGACTGACCGCCCCACCACCGACAAATGGGTCTATGTATCTTGTGAAAAATTTAGGGAGATTATTTAGTATATATGGCAACTCTTTTTCTTTTCCTCCTGCCCATTTGATTATAGGCGAAAGGCCTGTAGGATTATTATCCGTAGAAACCGAATATACAAATTCGTCTATCTTAGTAAATTGGGAATCCCCATATTTTATGGCTGGTTCTTCTATCATAAATAAGTTGATACTATTTGATATCCTTTTTTTTGCTGCAAGGGCGTAGTCCTCTTGTTTTTCGATACCTATAAAACGTCTGTTTAGGTTTACCGCAGCCACACCGGTTGACCCAACTCCCATAAAGGGGTCAAAGACTATGTCGCCAGGGTCGGTTGATAATTTGATTATGTGGTCGAGTATGGCAATCGGTTTTTGAGTTGGGTGTTTCGGTTTTGAAAGTCGTTCCGGTCGCATACAGATGGGACTTTCAAAGAAATTGTGCATATCAGATTGTTTGCCGAAATGCCATTTGTGTTTTTTATTCCAACAAATAAAGATAAGTTCGCAACTGTTTAAAAATCCGGTTTTGAATATTTTAGGAGTAGGATTAGTCTTATGCCAGACCATAAAATTTGAGGCATCAAATTTATGGTCAAGCAGAGCATGCCACTTCCCTATCATATTGTAAGAAGTGAAGATAAAAAGGTTCCCTTCGGGTTTGAGGATACGAACGAATTCATCTGCCCATTCTTCTGGATTAAAATCTTCTTTATCCCATGAGGCGAGGTCATTGTTGATAGCGGTTCGTCCTGGTAAAGGGATATTGCCGGTCGAGTACTTGCCAAGATTATAGGGTGGGTCGGTAAGGATAAGGTCAATGGAATTGTCGGGGATACGATGTAGGTATTCCCGGCTATCGCCATGAATGGCGCACCATTGCCAATCCTTAGTTGTCATCGGGGAGATAAATATTTTTGATATTGTTTAAAGCTTCGTTTATTCGATAGGCTTGTTTTTTGTATTCGTCGATGACTATTTCAAAACCGTCTTTTCTTTTGCAAATGAGATTCCAGAAATCTGCACTGATGAGAAGCTCTTCTCTCGAAAAGAATTGCAGTACTCGGCCTTGAGTCCAAGGAGAGCCTTCCCCGTAGCGATTGTATGCTGTCGCGAAATGTATTGATACATTGTCGTTACTACCGATATTGTTGCAAAGTATGCAATATTGCTCAAGTAATGCTTCTTTTTCTGAACGTGCTTTTTTATTGTCTAAATCCCCTCCGATTTTTAATTCTATGAGATAATGATGTTTTGTTTCTTTGTCAATAAGATAATAATCACTTTCATGTCGTTTGATTACAGCATTTCCGCGTAGGCTACATAAACAATTGTAATCAGAAATTTGTGGCTTGCAATCATGACGTTTGTATTCCTCTAAAATTTTTGCGATGTAACTTATTTGTTCAGAATATAGATTGCCTTCAACAAAACCAGCTACTGTGTATTTTAATTTTGCAATACAAATAGCCATGTTTTCAAGCATGTTGCCCAGAGAACTGTCTAAAGACCTTGATAAAGCCGAGTAGTACTGAATTTCCTTACCAAGTGCTGATATGAAGATGTTGTATATCTTCATATTAATTGGAGATTCTGGATTGTTGACCGCTCTAATATGTCGGTCTGCAAATGTGTCGGCAAAATTTCTTACCGAACACTCGATTATTGCCCTGATTGCTCTTTCGTTTTCGTCTTCTTTCATAATTTTGCAAAGATAGTAAATATTTTGCAAATCAGCGGCGGAGGTAGGTGCGTTTGACGCGGGGGCTGACAGAGGTGAGTATTTCGTAGGGTATGGTGCCGAGGGCGTCGGCGAGGACTTCGACAGGCTGCGTGGGTCCGAAGATTTCTACCTGGTCGCCTACACGCGGTTTGTCGACGCAGACGTCGGTTACGTCAATCATGCACTGGTCCATGCAGATATTGCCTATTGTGGGGCACGACACGCCCTTGACGATAAACGATGCGTTGCCGTTGCCGAGATGGCGGTTGATGCCGTCGGCATAGCCCACGGGGATGGTGGCTATTATGCTGTCGCGCCGCGTGCGGCCATTGCAGCCGTAACCTATGGGTGTTCCGGCGGCCCAATGCTTGAGCGATATGATGCGCGTGTAGAGCGAGGCGACGGGGCGCAGAGCGTCGGCATCGTCGCCGTAGGGCGAGATGCCGTAGAGACCGATGCCGAGACGGGCCATGTCGTAGTCGCCGCTGTCGGCAAAGCGCATCATGCCGGCAGTATTGAGGTAGTGGCGTTTCACTTTATAACCGAGCAGTCTCTCGAGAGTGTCGGCGGCACGGGCAAAGGCGGCAATCTGCCCCAGGGTATAATCGTCTTTGTCGAGGCAGTCAGCAGTGGCAAGGTGCGTGAAGACCGATGCCACACGCAACTGGGTCTGGCCGGCCAGGACCTCGGCAAGCAGCGCGAGGTCGGACTCGAGGAAGCCAACGCGGTGCATGCCTGTGTCGATTTTGATGTGTATGGGATAGTCTTCTACGCCTGTCTGGGCGGCTTCGCACCTGAGGGTGTGGAGTTCGCCGAGCGAGAAGACTGCCGGTTCGAGACGGTGTGTGAAGAGCGAACGATGTCTGTTGGTAATAGGGTTGAGCACCATTATAGGCATAGATACCCCGGCCTCGCGGAGAGTTATGCCCTCGTCGACAACGGCAACGGCAAGATATGCCGCGCCCTGGTCTTGCAATGCCTTGCCTATTTCTACGGCCCCGACACCGTAGCCCGAAGCCTTGACCATGGCTACGATGCCGGTGCCTGGCTTGACGAGGTGACGGTAATGGTTATAGTTGTGTATGAGGGCGTCGAGGTCGACTTCGAGCATGGTGTCGTGAGCCGCGCTCTCGAGGGCGTCGAGGTAGGGCGCGACTGACCCATCGCCAAAGACGAGTATATCGCTGTCGTGCCATGCGCGGCCGGCCTCGATGTCTGTTATCAGGTTGTTGTCGGCATAGACAATGCCGTCGTTTTCGGGGAGCATATTCTTTATGCGTAGCACGTCGGGGCCGGTGAAGGCTATATCGTCCACGCCTAAGTTGCGGGCAATGCGGATTGTGCGCATGTAGAGCCCGAGCAGTGCGTCCTCGCTGTCGTTGCCGGTAAGGATATCGCCTGTGAGCAGTACTTTCTTTCGTGCCGAATCAGTGTGACGGTTGAAGAATAGCAGGCTGTCGGTGAGCGAACGTAGGTCGGGGGTGAAGAGGTCGCGGATTATGATGTTGCCATTGCTTGCCGAGGATATACGGCGCCGCATATCAACGAGCGGTGCCATCATGAGGTGCTGGTGGGTGGTGTAGGATAGGTCTTTGAAAATGACGGTTATCAGGGTTTCGACGAGTGAATGGAAGATTGTCGGCCTCGGACTGCCAGGCAGAGGCATGGTCACGGGATAGAGTTTGACTCCCCGTAGCTGTTCGAGCTGGCGGCGCAGCTCGGGGTCGGTATCGGCATAAATGATAGTGCGGCAGTTGCGCACGATATCTACCTTCTCGCGCACCTTGTCGGCGTGGTTAGGAAATGCTTCGTCGTGTTCGTCGGTAATGGGGGTGATTACGCCTATATGATGTGAGTTACCAAGCAGTTCCGACATGGCGCGGCCCTGGCCGGAGCCGTCGATGGCAACCTCGGTAAGCATAAAGTCGGTGCTGCCGTCGGTAGTGGTCATATCCCATATTGCGAGTGGTACGCCGATGGCGCTGTTCCAGCTTCGCGGACTGCGCACAACCTTGCATCGGCCAATAAAGCTGCGGTAAATCAGTTCCTTGGTCTTTGACTTGCCGTAGCTACCGGTGATGATGATGCCGTTTTCAAATCCGCGAATACGGGCATATGCGAGTCGTCTGAGGGCCTCTTCTACCGAGTCGACTACGATAAACGTCGCGTCGAGTTCGCGCAGGGTATTATCGAGGGTCTCGACAATAAATACTCTTACACCGCGTTCGAAGAGCCCCGGTATGTAGCGGTGACCGTCGTTGACGCTGGTCCGTATGGCTGCGAAAACAGTGTGAGGCGCGTCGATGATATCGCGGCTGTCGGCACTGAGATATATTACTTCGTGTTCGCCGTCGGGGTCTGATGGCGCGAAACGGATTTCATTGGGAGTTATGTTGAGATGGGAGAGGTCGCGGGCAGTGATTGTTCTCATAAAATCTGGTGATGTTGCGAGGCTCGGTAGCGGCGGCGGTTTTCGAGGGCGGCCGCGCGGTCTTTTTCTGTTACGTAGGTGTTGGTGAAGATGTCGTAGATATAGTCGATGGCAACTTCTGAGGGGTGCTTCATATCGGCGGCATAGAAGCGGTAGTCGCGCAGGTCGTCGAGCATGATTTCATACGAGGGGAAGTAGCCGGCGCGGAAGGGGTAGTGCGGATAAAGCTCCTCGAGGGCGAGGAGCAGCGTGGCCTTGCTGACCTCGTTGCCGTGCAGCCCGTCGGCGAGATGGCGTATGGGGCTGACGGTAAAGATGATGTCGATGTTGTCGGGCAGCGACCCGACGATAGTCGCCCATGTGTCGACTATCTCTTTCACACTTAGGCGGCGACGCCTGAACTCGGTTGCCGGGAACTTGTGGCAGTTTCCCACGACCGTGCCCTGACGCTCGAAGACGTATGACGAACCAAAGGTTACGATAAGCGTGTGCAATCGAGGATTGGCAAGGCGGTCGACCACGGTGCCGAAGTCGCGGTTGAGCCGTGTGAGCAGCTCGGCGGCATCTTCGCCGCTGTAGCGGCTGGCATAGTCGAGGCAATGCCATCCTCGAGGGCCCGGCACAAGGTCGGACTCGGTGTAGTATTGCCCGGCAAAGGCCCGGCGGATACACCGGGCGAGTGACATGGGGTTGTAGAGCGGCCCCAAGGGATTATGGAGCACGTCGAAGCCATCGATGGCGAGACGCTGGCCGATGTTGTCGGTAAAACACGAACCAAGCATCAGCAGCGGCTGGTCGATGCCTACGCTGTGCCTGGTCTTAACGGGTTCGATTTCGGTGCGAAATTTCATGTCAGTACATGCGGTAGTCAATCGAAAGAACCTGGAACTCGGTGCGACGGTTTATTTGGTCGGCAATTTCCTGGTCGGCTTCGGGGAGTGCGAGTATGTATTCCTCGGTCAGCACGTCGCCCTCTTTGAACTGCGGGTACTGACGCGCAAGTTTCTTGGTGATAGTCTTGGGCTTCGACTCACCGTAGCCGTGGCTCTGGAGCCTGTCGGGGGCTATGCCTACCGAAATGAGATAATCTATTACCGACTTGGCGCGGCGGCTCGACAGGTCGATGTTGTATTCGTCGGTGCCCTTTCGGTCGGTGTGCGATGCCATCTCGATTGTCACGTTGGGATTGTCGCGTAGTACCTGGGCCATAGAGTCGAGGGCTACTTTCGACTCGGGGCGTAGCGTGGCCTTGTCGAAGTCGTAGAAGATGTTGTCGATAACAACGGGCTTAGTAATCGAGGCGAGGATGAAGTCTACATTATACTCGGCATCTTCCTCGGCGATGTCGCTGGTAAATTCCTGCTTTGCATTGAGATAGCCCTTTGCTCCGGCCAGCATCACGTAGCTTACTCCACGGTCGAGTGGGAACGAGAACGAGCCGTCGGGCTTGGCGATTTGCTTTTGGTTGGAGCCGTCGTTGCCGACGATGCGGATTACGGCATTGGGCACCGGCTCTTCGTCCTTGTCGAGCACCCAGCCCGAGATGAGGATTTTGAGCTCCGGGAGTTCGAAGGTGTAGATATGGTCGTAGCCTCGGTTGTCGCCACGGTTCGAGCTGAAGAAGCCGCTCTCCTTGTCGCCGAATGTCATGCCGAAGTCGTCGGACGACGAGTTGATAGGACGGCCCATGTTTGTGACTTTCCAACCGCCCGACTTGGTTTGCTCGGCGCGGAATATGTCGAGTCCGCCGAAGCCGGGGTGGCCGTTAGACGAGAAATAAAATACCGAGTCGCTGCGGAAGGTGGGAAACATCTCGTCGCCCGGGGTGTTTATCCACTCGCCGAGGTTTTCGAGCGAGCCGGCACGTTCCTTGAGGTTGATGCGCCAAATGTCGCGGCCTCCCTGTCCTCCGGGCATGTCGGAGGTGAAGTAGAGCCAGTTGCCGTCGGGCGATACTGCCGGGTGGGCGTAGCTCGACAGGGTATCGGCGGTGATTTCAAATTTTACAGGCGCGCTCCATTTGGCGTCGCTGCGCTGCGAGGTGTAGATTTCGACGCCGGTGTTCGAGTTGGGTTCGCGGCGTGCGCGGCTCAGGTACATGGTCTGGCCGTCGGGGCTGAAAGCAGGCGTGCCCTCGTCGACCTCGGTGTTGAGTTCGCCTTCTACGGCCTCGGGGCGTTTCCATTCGCCTCGCTCGTTTTTGGTGGCAAACCAGATGTCGCCTTTTTTCATGCCGGTGATTTCGCTGCGTTTTGTACCTGTAGACTTCTCGGTGGTCGTGGTAAAGTATAGCTGGTCGAGTGAGCGGTCGAGATACATGGGCGAGTAGTCGGCGCGGCGCGAGTTGAACAGCTTGGCATTACGCACGATATAGCGTGTCTGTCCTTCCTTGGCGAGACCCATGCGTGCGCCAGCGAGGGTGTTCTCGGCCAGGCGGTCGTCGGGTCGCCATGCCAGGTAGTCCTCGAGGGACTTGACGGCGGGGCCGTATTTGCCCTCGGCCATAAGCATCTGGCCTAAGTGGAGATAGAGGGTCGAGTCGCCGTAGCCGTAACGTGCGGCATTTTGGTATGCCGCCGACGCACGGGCATATTGGTTGAGGCGGCGGTGGCACTCGGCCATCTTATATGCCACCTCGCCGCGAAGGGGACGCTCCTCGCGCTTGGTCAGCTTGTTATAAATCTTGCGGTAGGTCTTCGAGGCGTCGAAATACTCGCCACGGGCCATCTGCTCGTCGGCAGTGGCAAGTTTGGGGCCTCGGCACGATGCCAGCACCCCGACGCTCAAAAGGCATATAATAAGGTAATAGAACTGCTTTTTCATAAATAACTAACGGCCACCCGTCGTTGATATTGCAAAGTTACGACTTTTTTGCCGATAGTTGTTAAATATTAGTCGAGGAGGACGAATGCGGCCCAGTATTTGGGGTTGGAGCCGCTTTCCCTGGTGCCCGAGGGGGTTGTGAATTTTGCGCGTTTTACTGCGGCTTGGGCGTCGAGGAGCGACTGCTGCTTGGTCTTGCCCGAGAGGAGCGATTTGTAAAACTCGTCCATGAGCAAGCGCGTGGCATCGTCGTGCACGGGCCAGAGACTCATCAGTATTGACCCGGCGCCGCTCTTCTTGAACGCCCTTGGCAGGCCGAAGACGCCCTCGGCCGACACATCGCCGAGCCCGCTCTGGCATGCCGACAGCACGACAAGGTCGGTGTTGCCGAGGTCGAGCCCGGCGATTTCGGTGCCGGTGAGTATGCCGTCGTGGGGCTCGGGGGCGAGGTTCCAGCCCTCGCGCCAGAAGTGGTTGGCGCCGGCCATGACGAGGCCCGTCTTCGACAGTGGGTTGGCGCCATGGTACTGGGGCAGGTAGAAGCCGTGTGTGGCCATGTGGAGGATTGAGGGTGACTTGCCCGATAGCGAGTAGAAAGCCTCTTCGAGGGCGAGGTCCGAGGTGAAGAGGCGCGAGGACTTGCCGGCCTTCTCGAGCGACTTGTCGATTGCCCTGACCTCGCCGAGGGTTCCGGGCAGGAACAACCAGGGCATCACGTCCTTGCCGAGGTTCTCGCCCACGTGGCCGCGAACGAGTCCGGCCTCTTCGAGGGCGAGCTGCTTGTCCTCGCTGTCGAGGTTGTAGTCGATGCCGCCGAAGAGCGCGCCGCCGTCGATTGCGCGTTTTTGCGCGCCAAGGCAGATTTCGCGAGTCGACGATACACGCGATATGTCGTAGACCTCGTTGGCGCGGTGCTTGCCGTCGACCGAGAGGTATTCGAAGGCTATTGAGTGGAAAGGCCCGTCGGGCGAGATGTAGATGCGTCGTGATTTGCCTACGGCTTTCGACAGCTTCTGCCACAGCGACTGGCCGAATTTCGACGACTTGTCGTAGATGTCGCCGCTTAAAGCTGCAGTTATTTCGCCCTCGGTGAACAGCGGCACGACCGAAACGCCCTCGTGGCTGAGGACGAGTGCATCGTAGCCCGATATGCTGTCGCGCAAGGACGGCACAATTTCGATGGCGCACTCGCCCTCCGAAAGTACGCCCTGCACCGCACTCATGTCGATGTCCACAGCCGAGGTGTAGCTTCCGTAGGCTTCGGAGCGGCTTTGGATAGAACGCTCCAGGGCCTCGATGGAGTCGGCAGGCACGCCCATGCCTACGGCGTCGCGCAGGCGTCGGAAGTCGGCAATCAGGGTCTCGTCGCCGGAAGCCTCTACAATGCCGCGCAGGCGCGAGGCTGAACTAAGCAGCAAGTTCTTGTTGAGCAGGGCGGCGTTGTAGCGCAGTTCGCCACGGCTATTTCCGCTGTCGTGCGACAAGGCCTTGAACAGCGGCTGTTGCTGTGCCCAGAACCCTTCGCGCTGCCGCTCGGTGAGGAATATAAACGTGCGCTTAATACGCTGGCGAAGGATGTCGATGGCAGTGCGGTATGCCTCATTGGCCTCGGCAGTTTGCTGCATCTTCTCATAAAGACCGGCTTTGCTTGTGGTTAACTCAAATTCCAGGGCCGAACCTGGCAATACTGTGCCCGAGGCAAGAGCCTGGGCATAATATTTCTCAGCGTTGGTAAAATCTCCGGCAGATTCATATAGTAGAGCCAAACGTTTATGTGCAGTTGCCACTAAGGATGGACTCTCGGCCGATTCAAAATACTTAATTGCCCATAAGTAATTGTCAACTAAGTCTTCTAAATTATTTTTCTCCTTATGCCTATATACAAAACTGCCTAAGTCGGCTATTATCAGCATACAGTAGCCATTGAGAAGAGGCGATTCAATTTTATCAGCATCTATTTTATCCAGATATTCCGTTATCAAGTTAAAAGCACCAATGTACGTTTCTTTTAAATCGCCGTTGAAATAATAATTGCAGATACTTAAAAGAGGCATGATTTTCTGAAAATCAGTTTCAGCATAATCAAGGGCTCCAACAAAGAACGCATTAGCTTGGTTAATGTCTCCGATACTTTGATAGAAATTTCCTCCAATCATACTGAAGTCTATTATATCCTTTGTTGTTGCAAATTCTCTTTCCATAAAGGCGTTGAGAAACTTCCCGGCCTGAGTCCATTTGTCAGCAACCATACAGTATTTAGCGGCATCAAGCAATTCTGTTCGTAGTGTTGGATGTGTTGCGAGTATCTCAATCGGGTATGTGTTAAGATGGTCAATTAAATTTTCGCATTTCTCGGCTAATGAAACGAACTGGGGATTATTTGCGTATGAAGCGTTAATATGATATGCAACTGCTCGTTGATATTCAGGATTATTAGGGCTAAGGCCGTAAGCATCCATTTCTTCAAGCTGCCATTGAGTATATTGCACAGCTTTGAGGTAATTATTTTGAGCCATTAAGCTATAGTATATCTTATAAAATTGCATGCGTATATCATCGGGAAACCAACCCAGGCCTTTTTCATTCTTATGATATTCTAACATACATTTTATTGAAAGTATATTCAGGCTGTCAGCTTCCAGGATGGATTGTCTATCGGCTTTTTCAATAGATTTTATGTTTGCATAAGAATCAGCCACGGTGTTGTAAATATAAGCCTGCTCTAATTCGTTGTCAAACTTGATTTTGGATGCTATCTCTAAGGCTTCTTTTTGTTGGTTTAGAGCGCAATAGAGCCGCACCTTTTCCATTTGACAGTCAAGTATTCCCTTTGAGTCCTTTTTTATTTGATAGGCATTCAGTGCGTCATTCAGCATTTTCTTGCCTTCCGACATGTCCTTGGCGATATGTATGTAGTATAGGGCATTGATGAATATTTCATTTGCGTCGTTAGGGTTTTGTATGTGGGTAAATGGTTTGTCGAAATATTTATATAGCGAATACAGTCGTTTCGTGCTGCCGTCAGAATTTGCAACATCATAAATATATGGATTGTTGTAATTATCTTTAAAAAGGTATTTGGTTTGGCTGCTTGAATTTAGTCCGTTTTTTGTCGCTTTAGCGTTATAGCCGTCTTCGGTAAGTTCGACGTATTCCACTGTCTCATAGCCTGGTGTTGAAACATGGCTAAAAGTAGTTAAGCCGCTATGAGGGTCGTTGATATAAAGACCCACACTTTCGTTATCCGGCGTAATCATAAGGGTGTCCCCGGATATTTTATAGTAATATTTAGCTTCCTCAGAGGTCTTTATGGTGCCATCGACCCATTCGTAGGTCGTTTCGTAAATATTCTCTATGCCCTTAATAACGTAGCCTTGTCGATTGAAAACGAAATGTGAAAAATTACCCCCCGGAATAATATTCACTACCTCTTCTACTGGGCCGGTGAGCATACAGTTTGACCGGGTCAACGGTATGAGCTGGGCGTTTATAGATATGGCTGTAATAATGGTAAACAGTACTATGAATAGAGTCTTTTTCATGATGATAGATTTAGAAAAAATCAGGGCGTCCGGGTTGGGGACGCCCTGTATTGTGTATTTGAGTCTCTTTTATCAGTGGGCGGCGACGAATTCGTCGAGGAATCGGTGGTCGTTCTCGCTGAAGAGGCGCAGGTCCTTGACCTGGTATTTGAGGTTGGTGATGCGCTCGATACCCATGCCGAGGGCAAAGCCGGTATATTCTTTCGAGTCGATGCCGCAGGCGTCGAGCACGGCAGGGTCGACCATGCCGCAGCCGAGGATTTCGACCCAGCCGGTGCCCTTGCAGAACGAGCAGCCCTTGCCGCCGCATAGGTTGCAGCTGATATCCATTTCGGCCGAGGGCTCAGTGAAGGGGAAGTAGCTCGGGCGGAGACGTATCTGGGTCTGGGGGCCGAACATCTCGCGGGCAAAGTAGAGCAGTGTCTGGCGCAGGTCGGAATATGTGACGTTCTTATCTACATAAAGTGCCTCGACCTGGTGGAAGAAGCAGTGCGCGCGCGCCGAGATAGCCTCGTTGCGATATACGCGGCCGGGGCAGATGATGCGGATAGGCGGCTTCTGACTCGTCATAACGCGGGTCTGCACCGACGAGGTGTGGGTGCGCAGCAGCACGTCGGGGGTGCGGTTGATAAAGAAGGTATCCTGCATGTCGCGTGCCGGGTGGTCGGGAGGGAAGTTGAGCGACTCGAACACGTGCCAGTCGTCTTCGATTTCGGGGCCTTCGGCGATGGTGAAGCCCAGGCGGCGGAAGATGTCGATGATTTGTTCGCGAACAAGCGACAGGGGGTGGCGTGTGCCTATGCGCAGCGGTGCGGCAGTGCGTGTCAGGTCGAGGTCGCCGCCCTTGTCGTTGCCGCGCTCGGCGGCCTCGCGCAGGGCGTTGATGCGCTCTATGGCGTAGGTCTTGAGTTCGTTGAGGGCCTGGCCGAGTTCGCGCTTCTGCGACGGGTCTACGTTGCGGAAGTCGTTCATCAGGGCCGATATGGCACCCTTTTTGCTGAGATATTTGATACGCAGGGCCTCTACGGCGGCGGCATCGTCGGCCACTACCGCCTCGAGCTCGGCGCGAAGTGCTTTAATCTTGTCTATCATAGCATTGTATTTTGGCGCAAAAATACAAAAAAACCGCGATACGGCAAAATTGAAATTACGGTAGAGAAAATCAAGCCCTCTCAACACTTATTCACATTTCAGGCAAGGTATTTTCAAAAATTTTTGCTTACTTTGCAGCCTCAAAATATACGATTAACGCTACTATCATAACACAATGAAAAAGAGTGCTTTACAAAAGGCCCGTGCAACGTATCAGCCCAAACTGCCCATAGCCCTCGCAGGCCCCGTTCGCGTGGTCGAAGGCCAGCCCACCCAGTCAGTAGGCGACCAGGAAGCTATCAAGGCTCTATTCCCCAACACCTACGGCCTGCCTGAAATCCGTTTCGAAAAAAATCCCACACCCACAGCCGGCAAGCCCGTCAACGTAGGTGTAATCCTCAGCGGCGGCCAGGCCCCCGGCGGTCACAATGTAATCTGCGGCCTCTTCGACGGTATCAAGAAAATCCATCGCGACAGCCGCCTCTTCGGCTTCCTTATGGGCCCCGACGGCCTTGTCAAGCACCGCTATATCGAACTTACAGCCCCGATTATCGACGAATACCGTAATACCGGCGGCTTCGACATCATCGGCTCGGGCCGTACCAAACTCGAGAAGAAAGAGCAGTTCGACGAGGGCCTCAAAATCCTCAACGAGCTCGGCATCAAGGCACTCGTGATTATCGGTGGCGACGACTCTAACACCAACGCCGCCATCCTTGCCGAGTATTACAAAGAGAAAAATACCGGCATACAGGTTATCGGCTGCCCCAAGACCATCGACGGCGACCTGAAGAACGACGTGATTGAGACATCGTTCGGCTTCGATACCGCCACCAAGGTTTACTCAGAGGTTATCGGCAACATACAGCGCGACTGCAACTCGGCCAAGAAATATTGGCACTTCATCAAGCTCATGGGCCGTAGCGCCAGCCATATCGCCCTCGAGTGCGCCCTGCAGACACAGCCCAACATCTGCCTTATCAGCGAGGAAGTCGAGGCAAACAATATGAGCCTCGACCAGATTGTTGAATATATTGCCGGCATCGTGAAATCGCGTGCTGCCGATGGCAACAACTTCGGTATCGTCCTCATCCCCGAGGGTCTCATCGAGTTCATTCCCGAGTTCAAACGCCTCATCGGCGAACTCAACGAGCTCCTTGGCGCAAACAAAGACGCCGTAGAGAAGATGGACGAGGCCCAGCTTACCAAATTTATCTTCGATAATCTTTCGGCCGAGAATGTTGCATCGCTCCGCAAGCTGCCCGAGCAGGTTGCACGTCAGCTGATGCTCGACCGCGACCCCCACGGCAACGTGCAGGTATCGCTCATCGAGACCGAGAAACTGCTTAGCGGACTTGTCGCCGAGCGTCTCGCTGCCGATAAGGAATTTGCCGAAATGGGTGGCAGGTTCTCGTCGCTCCACCACTTCTTCGGTTACGAAGGACGCTGCGCCGACCCCTCGAACTTCGATGCAGACTACTGCTACTCGCTCGGCTTCAACGCCTCGGCCCTTATCAACGCCGGTGTTACAGGCTATATGTCGTCAATCCGCAACCTGGTAAAACCGGCCGTCCAGTGGATTCCCGGCGGTATACCTATCACTATGATGATGAACATCGAGCGTCGTAACGCCCAGGACAAGCCCGTTATCCAAAAGGCCCTTGTGCGTCTCGACGGTGCGCCCTTCCAGAAGTTCGCCGCCCAGCGCGACGAGTGGGCTCACAACACATGCTACGTATATCCCGGCCCTATCCAGTACTTCGGACCTGCCGAGGTCTGCGACCAGCCCTCGATGACCCTCAAATACGAGCATCGTCATTGATTCAACTTTCTAAATCGAAAGTTGAAGGTTAGGGGTTAAAGTTTAATGAGATACGGTTAACCACCCGATAACTCAAAAACATTCGAATTTCACTTCCAAACTCAGCTTGCAATACCGGCTTAAGACCCTCGGGCCCTAAGCCGGTATTTTGGTTTATGCTGATGATTTTTGTGGATAAATCAAGCTTGTTTATACGAAATATACTAACTTTGTGATAAAATAGAATAATGGAATATGATACATGAAGAGCAGCCCGAAATAGCCGTTTATTATAGCCCATGGAAAAACTTGCGTGTGTTTATAGTCTGCGCGGTTTTGGCTTTCGTCCTTATGATAATAGATAATAACCCACGTTATGCGGGTATTAAATTATGGGCTTGGATTGGTCTTGTTTTTGTTGCTGGAACGGGATTAGTCATTTTTGCCAATATGTTCTATATGCTTATGAAACATATTCCGTATATTAAGATATTTGATGATAGAATGGAATACTATATCTCGGCACAAAAGAAATATAAGGCTGTGTATTTCAAGGATGTAGAAGGCTTTCGCTTGGTAAATATGTCGCGGACAGAATTTATAACGATTGATTATAAACCTGAAGTTTTAAATGAGAAATACGAATCTCCCAAGACCTCGGGTTTTAAAAAATGGTTGTTTTCATTTAATAACAGCTATACAGGGGCAATAGAAGCTATGCCGGCAAGTATGTTTAAAATGCAAGCGAAAGAAATTTGCGATATCTTAAACGAACGAGTGCAAGTATTTAATGGAAATTCCACTCAGAATGTTAGCTTATAGATAAATATCTTTAGGATATTCTACGCTCCATAGGTAGAGGGCTTCGGCGGGCATCGAGGTGCCGGCGGCGCAACGGTCGGCCTTGTCGAGGACTTCGAGAATGCCGCCCGGCGACATTTTGCCGCGCCCGACATCGACGAGCGTGCCCACGACGGCGCGTACCATATTGCGCAAAAAGCGGTCGGCAGCTATGTCGAAATACCATGAGTCTTCGTCTACGCGGTGCCATGCCGCCCGGCGCAGGTCGCATATGTTTGTCTTGGCGTCGGAGTGCAGCTTGGCAAATGATGTGAAGTCGCGCCGTCCGATTAGCAGCCTGGCCGCTTCGTTCATGGCATCGAAGTCGAGACTTGGTGTGCAACGCCACGCCAGCCCGCGTGCAAACGGGTTTTTGCGTGTCGTGGCATAGTAGCGGTATGAACGCTCGGTGGCGTCGAAGCGCGCATGGGCGTCGGGCCGTACCGGCACTATCGAATACACCGCTATGTCATATCCGATAAGGCTGTTGAGGCCGCGTAGAAAGCCCGGGGCGGAAGCGTCGATGCCGTCGTCGGTGTCGAAGTGGGCTACCATGGTATGCGCGTTTACCCCGGCATCGGTGCGCCCGGCACCTGTCACGGCTACCGCGTGGCGCGTGAGTGTGGCCAGGGCGTCCTCGAGGACGCCCTGCACAGTCTCCTGGCCGGGCTGTACCTGCCAACCATGGTATGGTGCGCCACGGTAGGCAAGCGTCATAAACCAGCGCATGGCTTATTTTTCGAGATATGTATAGCCGAAGAGCCCCGAGCGGTAGGTGCTGATAAAGTCGCGGCCCTCTTCAGGCGTGATGGTTCCGGCCTTCATCGACTGTGTGACCCAGGTCTCGAGGTTGCGCACGAGTTTCTTGGGGTTGTACTGCACGTAGTCGAGCACCTCGTCGACACTCTCGCCCTCGATAATCTGGTCGATTTCGTAGTGGTCCTTGTATACGCTGATATGCACGGCGTTGGTGTCGCCGAAGAGGTTGTGCATATCGCCCAGGATTTCCTGGTAGGCGCCGACGAGGAAGACTGCGAGATAATATGACTCGCCTTGCTTGAGGGCGTGGACGGGCAGCGATGCCGACGTGCCCATGGGCGATATGAAGTTGGCAATCTTGCCGTCGGAGTCACAGGTGATGTCCTGTATGGTGCATGTGCGCGTGGGCTTTTCGTCGAGGCGCGAAACCGGCACTATGGGGAAGAGCTGGTCAATCGCCCACGAGTCGGGCAGGCTCTGGAAGAGCGAGAAGTTGCAGAAATATTTGTCGGGCACCATCTTGGCGATTTTGCGCAGGTCTTCGGGTATGTGTTTCATGCTCGAGGCCAGTTCGCCTACCTCGCGAGCGACGCTCCAGAATAGCTTTTCTATTTGGGCGCGGGTCTTGAGGTCGAGCATGCCGAGGCTGAAGCGGTCGAGGGCCTCTTCGCGGATTTGCAGGGCGTCGTGCCAGCTTTCGAAGATGCCGTTGGTGTCGAGGCGGTCCCAGATTTCATAGAGTTCGCGCGCGAGTTCGTGCGCATCGGGGTCGAGCTCGTCGTTGTCTTTCCACACGGGTAGCTGCGTGGTCTCGAGCACGTCGAAAATCAGCACCGAGTGATGGGCGGTCAGCGAACGGCCGCTCTCGGTGATGATGTTGGGCTGCTTGAGGTCGTTTTTCTGACACACGTCTACGATGGCCGATACTGCATCGTTGGCATACTCCTGGATAGAGTAGTTCATCGAACTTTCGCTCGACGAGCTGCGCGAACCGTCGTAGTCAACACCCAAGCCGCCGCCGATGTCGATAAACTCTACGCCGTAGCCGAGTTTCGATAGTTGCACGTAGAATTGCGTGGCCTCGCGCAGGGCATTTTTGATGACCCGGATTTTGTTGATTTGGCTGCCGATGTGGAAGTGGATGAGCTTGAGGCAGTCTTTCATGTCGCGACGCTCGAGTATGCCGAGGGCCTCGAGCAGCTCCGACGAATTGAGGCCGAATTTGCTTTGGTCGCCGCCGCTCTCGCTCCATTTGCCCGAACCGGTGCTCGATAGCTTGATGCGTATGCCGATATTGGGACGCACGTTGAGCTTTCGCGCCAGGTCGGCTATCATGCGCAGTTCGTTGAGCTTTTCGACCACGATATATATGCGGCGCCCCATCTTCTGGGCCAGCAGTGCCAGGTTGATGTATGCCTGGTCTTTATAGCCGTTGCAGATAATCAGGGCGTTCTCGGCGATGTTGGTGGCCAATACGGCGTGGAGCTCGGGCTTTGAGCCGGCTTCGAGGCCGATGTTGAACTTCTTGCCGTAGCTCACGATTTCTTCGACTACCTGGCGCATCTGGTTGACCTTGATGGGGTATATCATGTAGTTCTGAGCCTCGTAGTCGTATTGCTCAGATGCTAAGCGGAAGCAGTTTGAGATTTTCTCGATACGGTTGTCAAGGATGTCGGGGAAGCGGAGCAGCACCGGGGCTGGCACGTCACGCACCTGTAGTTCGTCCATCACGTCCTTGAGGTCTACCGAGGCATATCCCGCGCGCGGGGTTACTATGATATGGCCTTTCTCGTTTACGGAAAAGTAATTGCGACCCCAACCGGGGATATTGTACAGCTCTTCGCTGTCTTCAATACGCCATTTTCTCATCGGCTGTCAGTTAGTCTTTAATGTGTTTTATATGGTTTGGTCGGGTGTTGTTTCTCGTAGGGTCGCGGCACGCCGCAACCCTACGGAGGATATTACTGTTCCGGTCGCTCGTAGAATGGGATGTCGACCAGGCGGATGTTGAAACGGAGGGTAGAGTAGGGCTTGATATTGCCGCTTGTGCTTGCGCCATAGCCCAGTCCGTAGGGCACGATGACTTCGGCACTGTCGCCGCAACGCATACGTGGCAGGGCGACACACCAGCCCTGTATGGTGTTGTTGAGGGCGGTGCGATAGATTCCTTTGGCTCCGTACTGGGTCTGGTTGTCCGACGAGTCGATACCGGTGCCGTCGCACAAGTGCAGTTGGTAGCGTACGTCGACTGTACTGTTATACAGGGGCGAGAGCCGACCTTCGGTCTCGGCGCGGTCGTTGAAGTAGTGCATCAGCACGAAGCTGCCGGGGTTCCAGTCGGGTACCACGGTGGTGTAGTAGGGTGTGCCGTCGGCGTTTTTGCGCTGTTGCATCTCTTCGAGCCATGCGCTGTTGAGGTCGCGCCACTCGGTATATTCTTCCCATGTTGTTTTGTCGTCGTCGGCACACGAGCACATCAGTGCTATGCCGGCGGCGATAAAGGCAAGGAGTTTCTTCATAACTTATCAGAATTGTACTTGCGGAGCCTTGGCGGCCTCGGCCTCGGCCTGGAACTGAGGTTTGGCTGAGAAACCGAAAATACCGGCCCAAAGGTTTGCAGGGAAGCGTTTTACGGCAACGTTGTATTCTTTAACAACGTCGGTATAGCGTCCGCGCTCAGTGGCGATGCGGTTTTCGGTGCCTTCGAGCTGGGTCTGCAGGCCCATGAATTGTTCGTTTGCCTTAAGGTCGGGGTAGGCCTCGCGAACGGCGTTCACGTAGATACCGAGTGCGCTCTTGAGCTTGTCCTGGGCCTGGTTGAAGGCATCGAAGCCCTGTGTGTCGGCAGGCGAAGCGCCGTTTTCGAGGTCACGGGCCTGATTGTAGGCATCACTCAGGCCGGCGCGCGCACGAGTCACGTTCTCATAGGTGCTGCTCTCATGCTCGGCATAGCCCTTGACGGTCTCTACGAGGTTGGGTATAAGGTCCATGCGGCGCTGATATTGCACCTCGACCTTGGCCCAGGCCTGGTCGACGTCCTGCTCGAGGGTGACCATGTTGTTATAGGTCGATTTGCCGTTGATAAACAGGCCGATGGCAAGGACGACAAGTACGATGATTACGATTACAGATTTTTTCATATCGAGGGGAGGTTATTAGCGGAGCTTGCGCAGCAGCGAGGCAAGGCTCACGCGGTCGTGGATGAGCTTGTGCAGGTCGTCGACAGCCACGCGGGTCTGCTCCATGCTGTCGCGTTCGCGCAGGGTTACGGTGTTGTCTTCGAGGGTCTGGTGGTCGACGGTGATGCAGAAGGGGGTGCCGATTGCATCCTGGCGGCGGTAGCGCTTGCCGATTGCGTCTTTTTCCTCGTAGTGGGTGGCGAAGTCAAATTTGAGTTCGTCTACGATTTCGCGTGCCTTCTCGGGGAGGCCGTCTTTGCGGACGAGGGGCAGCACGGCGCATTTTACGGGGGCGAGGGGTGCCGGCAGGTGAAGCACGGTACGGGTCTCGCCGTTGGGCAGTTGCTCTTCGTCGAAGGCCGAGCAGAGCACGCTCAGGAACATGCGGTCTACGCCGATTGATGTCTCGATTACGTAGGGGGTGTAGCTCTGGTTGAGCTCGGGGTCGAAGTATTCGATTTTCTTGCCCGAGAATTTCTGGTGTTGCGACAGGTCGAAGTTGGTACGCGAGTGGATACCCTCAACTTCCTTGAAGCCGAAGGGCATCAGGAATTCGATATCGGTGGCAGCGTTGGCATAGTGGGCCAGTTTCTCGTGGTCGTGGTAGCGGTATTTGTCGTCACCCATGCCGAGGGCTTTGTGCCATTTCAGACGCCATTCTTTCCACTGCTGGAACCATTTGAGCTCCTCGCCGGGGCGGACGAAGAACTGCATCTCCATCTGCTCGAACTCGCGCATACGGAATATGAACTGGCGGGCTACAATCTCGTTGCGGAAAGCCTTACCAATCTGGGCGATACCGAATGGTATGCGCATACGGCCTGTTTTCTGCACGTTGAGGTAGTTTACGAAGATGCCCTGGGCGGTCTCGGGACGCAGATATACGGTCATCGAGCCGTCGGCTGTCGAACCCATCTCGGTCTTGAACATGAGGTTGAACTGGCGCACCTCGGTCCAATTCTTGGTGCCCGAAATCGGGCAGACGATTTCTTCGTCGAGGATAATCTGGCGCAGCTCGGCCAGGTCGTTGGCGTTCATTGCCTTGGAGTAGCGTTCGTGCAGCGCGTCGCGACGGGCCTGCAGGTCGAGCACGCGCGCATTGGTGGCGCGGAACTGTGCCTCGTCGAATGCGTCGCCGAAACGCTTAGCGGCCTTGGCCACTTCTTTGGCGATTTTATCGTCGTATTTGGCCACCTGGTCTTCGATAAGCACGTCGGCGCGGTAGCGCTTCTTGCTGTCGCGGTTGTCAATCAGGGGGTCGTTGAAGGCGTCGACGTGGCCCGAGGCTTTCCAGATGGTCGGGTGCATGAAGATTGCAGAGTCGATGCCGACGATATTCTCGTGGAGGAGCGTCATGGCGTCCCACCAGTAGCGCTTGATGTTGTTTTTGAGTTCTACGCCGTTTTGGCCGTAGTCGTAGACTGCCGAGAGGCCGTCGTATATTTCACTGGAAGGAAAGACGAAACCGTACTCCTTGGCGTGGGATACGATTTTCTTGAATACGTCGTCTTGCTGTGCCATGTTTGGATTTTGCTAATTTTATGGTTGATTTGTTTATAGATTGCAAAATTACGCATTTTAATCCAAACAACGTGCCTCTACACCTTAAAAAACTATAAAACAACACGGAACCGCCTTACTCGGCCGTCTGCCGTCATAAATCGGATATAACTGCACTTTCAGGCAATTTAGTCGCTGAAATATAAAGGAATATCGTATCTTTGCATAGTTAAATTATTAAGATTATATGTGTTTTTGTTCGCCTATAAAGAGAGACATGCCTGCCTTTAAGCACGCCCTGTATAATTGCCATCAGGACAAGGCGGTGGTGCATAGTGCTCTTGGCAAAATGGTAATTCAGGATGCCGATAATTTCACCACGGTTACGCAACCTATGATTGTAGATGGTCGCTTGGTTTACGGAATCACGCGATATGGTAGTGATGAAATCGTGTTTGTACATGATGATGATAATATTACCCTCCCTGAGAATGAAATGGGTACGAAAGATTTTGAAATCCTGCCCATCGGTATGAGAAAAGCTGCAGCACTGGAAACGTCAATACATCTTGAAAATGTAAGAAAATACGGCTTGGAAGATGTTGACTCGTCGTCAACGCGATATTTCCCGAAGAACCCTCGTACAATCTATGATAGGTCTTGCCGAAAAGCGGAGTTATCGCAGACGCGGCCAGGTCGCCTCTGGCTCTGCTTCCTCGAGTTCTTCGGCTGGTGATAGACATTTACAACCCAAAACAAAGGCTAATGAATTGAGCTGGGATGCTCGAACTCATTAGCCTTTGTTTTGGGTTTATAGCGTTGGCTTGTTAGCCGCCGTAGGTCATGTCGTTGATGTCGCTTTGAAGGTCGTTGGCCTGGTTTTGCCACATGGTGGCCGAGATATACATGCCGTCGTCCATGCACTGCTGATAGTGCTCGAGAGCCGAGTCGTGCATGTCCTGCAGCAAGTCGAGGCGGTGCTGGTCGTAGGGAGTGGGCTCGCTGGAGATATCGGCCATGGGGTCGCTAAATGTGGTGAAACCGAAGTTGTTATAGTCGAACTCGAAGGGGTTCCACAGCGGTGCTACAGGGGGGAAGAGGTTCATGTCCCATGCCGGCAGGTCGTAGCTGGTAAGCATGTTCTGGAAGTTCCAGTCGAGGGTGGGGTCGTAGGCATCGAACATGGTATTGAGTGTACCGAGCTGGCTCGGGTCAATCTGATGGCTGTAGGCCTGGAAGTCAAGGAAGTCGTTATAGGGTACGCCTGCGACCTCGGGCAGGTGCATGTCGGTTATGCCGGCGGCTTCGAAGTTGCTGATGCACGACGGGGTGGGTATGTCGGTGGTTACCATGAAATGCTGAGAGTCACTCCAGGCATCCATAAACTGGTCGAGGGGATAGGGCTTGCAGGCTTCGCCGGTACCGGGGTCGGTGACGAGTACCATGGGGTTGTCGGGGTCTGTGTTGTCTATGCCCACTACGAGCAGCGCGTGGTCCATTTGGTCGCCCAGGAAGAGGTCTTTGAGCCATTCGAGTATGCCGCCTTCCCACAGTTCGCTACTGTCGACAGTCACGATTACCTGGTGGCCGTTGGCAAGCTGGTCGGCGATGTCGTATACGTTGGCATCGACATGCTGGGTAACGGGTATGCCGGCCTCGGCGAGGAGTCGGCCTATGTCGCCGCACTGTGTGCCGCTGCCGTCGCCTGTGTACCAACCGTTCTGCATTGAAAGCTGTACGAGCTCTTCCTCGCTAACGTTGATGCCGTATTCCTTGAGGATTAGCTGCTGCGATTTGATGGCGCAGGTGTCGTCGGCATGTTGCTGGTATATGTTGTCGGGATTGCCGATAAAGCCGTTGATGTTGAGTTTGTCTGACATGGTTTATATCTTTTTATTGTTTTTGATTAATCTACGATGTTTCCGCTAATTTTTCGCCTCAATGAGTGTATTCCGTTCTCAATTATTTCGAGGCCACGGTCTAATGCGCTGCAAAAGCGGCAAGTAGAGCGTCGAGAAATTTCATGGCCGCAACGGGGACAGAAACGAACGCACGGCTCGAGTGGTGCGCCGCAATTTGGGCAGAAGGCATGGTAGTCGCACGCGCAACGTTCCTCGCCTTCACAAGTGTCAGCGGTGTCATGCTCATCTTGTCGGCCTGCGTAGTGGGGTATGCTTTCGTGCGTACTGCGTATTTCGACATTCGGCTCGTCCTGTTGCAGTTGCGCTATTATGGCTGTATTATTATCGCCCGAGGCTACCTCGCACTGGCTGCGAAGCGACTCTGCGGCCCCCACGAAGTCGAAGGCGACAAACACCTCTTCGAGCTGTCGGTCGCGCAGGCAGTCGTTGACACCGTCGCTGCAGAGCATCAATATGTCGCCGTTTTCGACTATGAGTTCGTCGATATCTACATCGACATGGTCGGTATCGGCCATTATGGCGCGCGTTATCTGGTTTTTATACGGGCTGTTAAAAGCCTCTTCTTCGGTCAGGATACCGGCCTCTACGGCCTCGGCCACACGCGAGTGGTCGCGGGTGCGAAATTTGATGCGGCCGTCGCTGCCAAAGAGATAGGCCCGGCTGTCGCCCACGTGGCCGACAAGAAGGCGCATCTTGTTGAATACGGCTACGACGAGGGTTGTGCCCATTGTGCGTTCGCTATCTACCACGTTGCGCTGGTGGAGGGCTACCGAGGCGCAGTCTGCGGCCGCCTGTATGTCGGCAGCGGTATATTCGGCGGCGTTGAGATTTTGGAGATACTGGTAGACGGCCTCGGCCACGGTTTGCGATGCCACTTCGCCATGACCGTGGCCGCCCATGCCGTCGCAGAGCACCAACACGCGGTCGGTGCTTGTCGGGGTCTCGGGCATGAGCCAGTCTTCCTGATTGTTGCGCGGTCCGAGTTGTCGGAAGGAGGAGATTGCTTCTATTCGAATCATATTAGAGGAGTTGGTGCCCAAATATGGGCTGCTATTAATAAATTTTGCGTTTGCAGTGTATGCAGTGCGTGGTAAAGCCGTCGGCCTTGAGCCATATCCGCTTACCACAGTAGGGGCAGTCGGTAGGGCCCGGGGTGTAATGCGGTGGCAAATTCGTTTTCCGTTGAGGCAGTTTTTTGCCGCAATGACGATAGAAATTTGCGACCGAGGAGTTATCTACGCCACACGAAGGGCAGAGGAGTCGAGATTGCATTATTTCGATTTATAAACTTAAAATTCCACCGATGAGACCGATGATAAAAATTATAGCCATAAATAAACATCCGGAATTATCATCGTTTTTTTCATCTTTCTTTTCTATCGGTGGTTTTGGTGTAGGTGTGTTGGTTTCGAATTTATTGCCGCAGTTACGGCAAAATTTTGCCGTTTGCGGGTTATAAGTGCCACACGCAGTGCATTTCTTATCCATAGTCGTGATTATGAAAGATTTAGACGTTTACCGCAGTGGATGCAGAACTTAGTCATGCCGTCGGCGCGTAGCCATATTTTTTTGCCGCACCCGGGGCATGTTATGGTTGTCTTTTGTTCCGTTTGTGTCAGAGTCTTGCCGCAGTGCTGGCAGAAGCGGTAGCGCTTTTCTGTCTGCTTGCCGCAATGTGGGCACTGTGTTAATAGTGAAGCGACGACATCACCAACACCATTTGTTTCATTTAGCCTGTGTCCGCAATTGGTGCAGAATTTAAATTTTTTGTTGGTAAGCTTGTGGCAATTGGGGCAGCTGATTAGGCTTGGTTGCGGTGGCTCGGGCTTGGGCTTCTCGACCGGTGTGCCGCAATAGGGGCACACCTTGAAGGCGGTGTCGAGCATACGACCACAAGCCGGGTTGCTGCATTTGGTCTGCTGCGGTTTCTCGATGGCGTCTTCGACCTCTTTAAAGCTCTGATAGCGGTCTGCAGGTGTCTGCTGGGTACACTTGATGATAATCGGGCCGAACAAGGGGTCGGTGACTTTGACCGAGGGGTCGTTGGTGCCTGTGATGAGATAGTGAAGCGTCCAGCCGAACGAGAAGATGTCGGTCGCAAAAGTGAGCTTGGCGGCAACTTGCTGCTCGATGGGGGCAAAAGGAAGTGTGCCTTTGAATGTCGTCTGACCGGTCGTGGTCATCATTGTCACTCGCTCGGCGCCCTCGACCATGTTGGCATTCTCACCGACGACCTTGGCGATGCCGAAGTCGATGATTTTTATGTCGCCCGAGTAGGTGCGGAAGAGGTTCGACGGCTTCAGGTCGAGGTGCAATATATTCTTGCTGTGGGCGTGCTGCATGCCCCTGCATACCTGTAGGGCGATGCGCTTCACTGTCTCGGGCTTGAGACCCTGGCCGCCATTTCGCTTCTCGATAAAGCTTTGCAAGTCCATACCTTCGAGCCATTCCATCTCGAGGACGGTTACGGTGCGCCCGTCGCTCATCTGATAGGGGTAGGCATTGTGGATATTGACTATGTTGGGATGGCTAAGCTTCGACAGCACCGAAATCTCATTGAGAAACAGTTCCGACAGCCTCGGGTTGTTGGCTATTTTGTCGGGTTGCAGCAGTTTGAAGGCTTTGACCAGCCCACCCTTGCTGCCCTTGTAGACCACGGCCATGCCGCCCCGGCGTGGCGGCTCTGCCAATTCAAATCCGTTGATATTCATAGTTTATGCTTTTGTTTCGAGTATAAAGAGAGTCTTGCCGGCCAGGATACTTGCACCGTTGAAAATCGGTGCTTTCTCGCGGCAGAACGGCACGTGCCTGGGGTCGAGGGCCTCGCTGCCGTTTAGAAGTGTCGGGGTCGACTGGCTCACGCTCTTGAGGATATATTCGTAGTCGTCGCCTTTGGGTAGCACCTCGATGGTGAAGTGCTGGCGGCTCATATATTTGTCTTCGAAGCTGAAGTCGTTGGTATTGAGACGTCCGAAGGTGTTCACGCCTTCGTGGAGCTGTATTTTGCGGCTTCCCTGCATCAGGTGGCCGATAGGTGGCCGCTGCGGACCTCCGATTTTGGTCGTAATACCGCCCAAACAGGTGGCATAAAGGTGGTTGTAGCTGTCGTTGGCGCCCTGCATGGTGCGGATTACCTTCACGCCCGAGGCGTTGTGCGACTGTAGATGCGGTTCGAGCATATCCTTGATAAGGGGGATGGCTGTCGAACCTCCCACGAACAGCACTTGGCCGATATCGCTCCACTTGCGCCCGGCGGTGGTGACAACGTTGTCGCAAGCCTCGAGGGTGAGGCGCAGCATCGGACGGATAAGTTCGTTGAAGGTGGCGCGGTCGAGCGTGTAGCTCTTGCCGTTGCTGAATATCTGGGTTGCGGTATTCTCAAGCGAAAGTGTTTCTTTCAGCCGTCGGCAAGCCTGATAGTCGGCGAGTTTGTCGGCACGGGCCAAAGGCGTCCCGGCTTCGCGCATGGCCGAGGCTATATGCTTGTACACCGCCGCGTCGAAAAACTGACCTCCGCATCTCACACCGCCCTCGCCGAGGATTTGAGGTGTGCCCGTCATGTCGATGAGCACGGGGTCGAAGGTGCCGCCGCCAAGGTCGTAGACCAGCGACAGCCCCTGCTTTTTCACGCCAGTTACGTAGGCATAGTGACATGCTGCGGCGTGTGGCTCGGGCATGAACTCTACTTCGGTAAATCCGGCCTGCATGGCGGCCTGACGCATCACCTCCTTGCGAGGGTCGCTGGCCGTGTAGATGGCCGGCACCGTAATCAGGGCCTTGTCGAGTGGTTGGTTATTGTTTTCGAGGGCTGCAGCCTTCGATACGAAGCGCAGGATTTCGGCAATAATATCCTGGTAGCTGCGGCCGTTGATGTCGACAGGGTCGGCAATCTGCAGCTTGAATTCTTGTTGGAAAAACTCGGCAAAACGGTCGCGCAGCGGCTCGGCGTTCTGGCACACCTGTATTTCGCCCGACTCGAGCACGCATGCCACCGTCGGGAAAAACGACGAGTTGCCATAGGTCACCAAATGAGGCTTGCCGCCGACCAAAAAGGCCGCAGCAGTATTACAAGTGCCAAAATCTATACAAAGCCACCGGTTGGGTTGAGAGGTCATATATTTTGCTGTGTTATTGTAGTGGAAAGTGTTCTTAGATTAAATGAAATCATATTGAAGTCCTCGGAGAGGACGATTTTGTGGTTAACCCCACGATTCTTCGTGGGGTATGGGGGCGAACGAAGTGTTGGCTGTCCTCGGAGAGGACGCTGTAGACATCACATGGCGTCCTCTCCGAGGACAGCTCGTATGTCGTGTCATTGAGCATCCCCACGAATAATCGTGGGGTTAACCATGATAACGTCCTCTCCGAGGACTGTATGCGTATGGCATTGTTAGTTAACCTCGAGGACATCCTCTCCGAGGACTTCGCAGATGGGTTCATCTCTTATTATCTTAATTGGTTGCCGAAAATATCGATATCGTAAGTCTCGTTGCCTTTGGTCACGGTGAGGATGCGGCTCGGTTCGCGCCATGCTATTTCATCGTACTGCGCCGGTATGGCGACTTTGAACTCCGTTACATTCATCACGCCAAACTTATTATCCTTGACGAAGAAAACATATTTAGGGTGCTTCGAGGTGCCACCATATTTATATTCTTGGATATAGTCGGCAAGAGAAGAGAGTTTAACTCTTTTGGATTTAATTATAAGCCTTATTTTTTGTATAAAGGAAAATAGTAATAACAATCCACCAATGCAAGTAGATAAAACTGCAGGGAATTTTGCCCAGGTTTGTTTCCCCAAATACAGGGGCGCTAGGAAAATTATTATTGAATAAAATATTATACCAAAAGCAATAGTTAAAATAGTTTGGTATTTTTCTGGAAGTTCAACATCCCAATTGTATAAAGTTGTTGGTTGCAACTTGAGTCGTGGGTATTTTAGTATTGCATTTGAAATTTTTATAGGTTGCAAAGGTGTACCACACGCTGCGCAAAACTGCGCACTTCCAGGGTTAGAAGTGTGGCAAGTCGGGCAGATTTTAGGTTGGTTACTCATTTGATATTTATTGGTTTAGAGGTTTCCTTGTAGGGACGCGGCATGCCGCGACCGGGTAGGCGAAACTATTATAGGAGCTTGGACCTCCGGGACAAGCCTTAGTGCAGAAGTTGCTAATGTCCTAAAAATCTGCCGCCTAAACAATGGCTTGTCCCGGAGGTCCAAGCTCCTACAGTTGCTGATTACAGTAAATGCAACTTTTGAAGTTTTCATCATTATAAGGGCGTAAGTATTATCGATATGCTCCAACCCGGTCGCGGCATGCCGCGACTCTACTGGGTTAATAAACCGCAATTCGGAAATATTAGCTACTTCACTCATTATAAAGGAACGACCGGGCGAGTTGGAGGGTGTATTTCATTTCCTGGATGCGGAGGCGAAGTCGGGTGTAGGAGCCGAGGACGACGGTCATCCAGCGGCGCTCGTCGGGGTCGGGCTCACGCGCGATGGCCGCACGCCAACTGTTTTCGCGCTCAAGGGCACGGGCGAGCATCTGGTCGGGTGTCGAGCCGGAGGGCATACCGAGCAACTGCGGCGCCGACGTGCCGTGTTCGCCAAAGATTGTGCAACACTCTTCGGCATCTGCCGGGTCGAGGTCTATTTCGTTGTTATAAATGGCGTTGAGCAGTTCGTACTCGCGATGCTCCTGTGCCAGCGACGCGAAGGTGTCGGCCACGCGCTGGTCGATTTGCGCAAGCAGGGCCGAATGGGCCGGGTTGGATATACGGCCACGGACAGTGCGGATGGCTCCGCGAATATGCTGGCTGATGCCCTCGATTTTAATCAGTTCCGACCGCAGCCCGAAGTGGTTGTAGAGCGTCTTGGCAAAGGCGTCGGCACCGCTCTCGTGGCGAAGTATTTCGCGTACAGTATCGAGGTCGACCTCAGGGTCGGCCTTGACGGCATCGCGCACGACGGCTATGCCGTAGAGCCCGAGGGTGTCGACGAGCTTGCGACGGCGTTCGGGCGCAAGCCCCGAAGCTTCATTATTCAGGAAGCTGTCGACCTTGACAAGCGACTTGTCAAAAGCCTGCGTGTCGGCAAGATATGCCGTGCGTATGTCGGTCAGCATGCCCTGCGTGAGCGTGGTGGTAGCAAGGAACATCAACGCCGACACCGGGTACATCTCGAAGATTGTCTTTTTGAGCATTGGGTTGCGCTTGGTCAGGCCCTTGACGGTCTTTTTCGAAATCTCGAGGGCCGACTTGACGCGAGGTATGGTCTCTTGCCAAAGCACGTCGATTTTGGTCAGCACGCCCAGGGCATTGAGGGGCGAGAAGGCCGACTCGGCATTGAACTGGCGCACGATATCGAGCACGTTGTCGCTCACCGAGTGCGTAAAGAGCATGATTACGGCATCGGGGCGCACATGGGCGATAAAGTCGAGCGTGTTCTGCGAGTCCTTGTTGCGCAAGGCATCGAGGCCGGGGGTGTCGATGATATTGATGCTGCGCAAAATCTCGCTGTCGTCGAAAATCTCTATATATCTGATATTGTCGAGGTTGCCGCCTTCAATCGTGGCCAAGGCATCGAGCTGTGCGCGCGGCACGCGCCGCTCGGGCGAACCGTCCTTGTGGTGTATGACCACGTCGGCACGAGGGTCGCCGTATTTGAGCCAGCAGACGTTGAACGTCACCTCTTTCTGGCCCGTTGGCAGCAGCTCCTCCTTGCCGAGGATGGCATTGACAAGTGTCGATTTCGACGAACTGATTTTGCCTATAATGGCAAGCTGCATGGGCTTGTCGATGGTAGCGGCGGCACGGTCGAATGCCTCGGCGAGGGGTACGAATACCCCGTCGCCGGGCACAAGGCGCCGTATGTCGGCAAGACGCTTGGCTATTTCCTGTGTCTGAAGACTCATAGGGCGGCTGCGAGGGTTTCTTTGGCCTTCTCGAGGGGGCGCATCTTGTTTTGGATGTTCACGCGCATGTTGACGGCCTGGGCCATCTGCTGCTTAACCTGCTGTATCTGTGTCAGAGACTCCTGCACGCTTTCGCGGTAGCTCTGGGCGCGCTCGGTGACAACGCGCAGCCATTCCTGCTGGAACTCCTGGAAGCGTGTGTCGACATAGGTGCGCATATTCGACAGCGAGCTCGAAATCTGAGGCTGGTAGATTTCGCGAAGTTTCTGTTCGTTGTGATTGTGCACCGCATCATTGATGTTCTGAAGCATCACACCGCCACCGACGGCAGCAACCATAACCTGGCCGACAACGGGTATAAACTGACCGAGGACGCCAACGGCTATCGTGCATATACCGAAGCCGCTCATACCGGCCATGATACGTTTGTTCCATGGCAGTTTTTCGGTGACGTTTTTGCTGATAATGTCGACCTCGAACTGTTTGGCCGTGAATCTGAGGTTGCCGCCAAACTCGGGCATGTTTGCGATTTTGGTAAACATCTCGTTGAGACGCAGGGCCATTTCCGATGCCAGGAAGGTGAGCATGTCGTTGAGGCGCTGGCCCATCCACTTGCCGCCGTTTTCGCCACGGGCGTTGGGGTCGTTCATAAGTTCACGCAGGCCCGAGCTCTGTATGTCGACACTGGCAGAGTTGAGGTATGTGATAAGCTCCTCGCGTTTACCGTTGATAATCGTCGAGATATTGTTGCGGAACTCGCTGTTGGGGTTTGTCAGGTTGGCAAGTTCCTGGTCGAGCTGCGCCTTGCGCGCATTGAGTTCGCTCACCTGGTCTACGTCGGGACTGTCAATCTGGTTGAGCTGTGCCTGCAAGGGGGCGAGTGTGAGGTCGATTAGCTCCATCAGGTCGGCACGCACGGCCTCGAGATGCTCCATGCGGTATGCATCGGCCTTGTCGGCAATGGCCTTGCGCATGGCGGCGAAGTTGCTTTCGCCGTAGCCTTGGTCGGGATATGCCTCGGCGACCGAGCTTACCGCGATTGCGTCAATCTCGGCATCGGTGCGGCCCGAGTAGGTCTTGAGCTTGCCGACGGTGTCGGTGCGTATTTCCTCTACCTCGTCGGCCGACTTGAGGTCGCTCTTGTTTACGACAACCAGCGAGTTCTTGGCCATGCGCAACACGTGGTCGCGGTAGAAGGCCATCTCGGTCGAACTCATGGGCTCGTTGACGTCGGTCATGAAGATGGCCACGTCGGCACGCGGCATCAGGAAGTTTGTCAGCGCGGCGTGGCGTGGGTCGAGACCGCCCACGCCCGGGGTGTCGATGATGGTGAGGCCGGCCTTGAGGGTCTCGAGGGGTAATTCTATTTCGATAAATATGGTATTGTCGATTTCTTCGGCAGTGCCTACTGTGAAGTCCTCGATATCGTCGATGTCTATAACTTCTTGCTTCATCTCGGCGAAGTCACCAAAATATCGCGTGGCTTTTGCCTTTGGGCCGTATTTGATGACCGACGCCACCGATGTGCATATATCGGTGTCGGTCGGGCAGAGTGATTGACCCAGCAGGGCGTTGATAAATGTCGACTTGCCGCGCTTGAACTCGCCGCACACAAGCACTGTGACGGGGTTTTTGCCAACTGCCTCGAGCGATGACTTGATGGCGTTGAGCTGTTCTTCTTTCCCGGCAGCCTTGAGTGGCAGGGTTACCGACGTGATGATATTGCTAAGGTTTGTGATGCTCTGTTGAAATTTCTGATTGTCCATTGCGATAGCTGTTTAATATACAAAGGTACGCTATTTTTGCATTTTTCCCAACAAATTAACAAAACTTTTTGCAGCTTTCCATTATAAGCGAAAGTATTTCCTGTGTGTGAAGGTTCATATTGTTGCTGCAATGTTTTCTTTGGCCTTCTTGAGGGGGCGCATCTTGTTTTGGATGTCGACGCGCATGTTGGCCGCCTGTGCCATTTGCTGTTTAAGCTGCTGTATCATGGTCAATGACTCTTGCACGCTTTCGCGATAGCTTTGGGCGCGCTCGGTGACAACGCGCAGCCATTCCTGCTGGAACTCCTGAAAGCGGGTGTCGACATAGGTGCGCATATTCGACAGCGAGCTCGAAATCTGGGGCTGGTAGATTTCGCGAAGTTTCTGCTCGTCATGGGCGTGATTGGCATGCGTTACGCTTTTAGAAATTATAGTGCTACCTGCGCCTGTCAGGAATAGTATGCCGGCGAGTGCCGGTGCGAACTGGCCAAGGATAGTGATTCCTATCGTACAGATGCCCACGCCTTTCATAACTGCCATCAAACACTTGTTAAAAGGCAGTTTTTCGGTGACGTTTTTGCTGGCAATGTCGACCTCGAACTGCTTGGCCGCAAAATGGAGGTTGCCGCCGAACTCGGGCATGTTTGCAATCATGGTAAACATCTCGTTGAGACGCAGGGCCATTTCCGATGCCAGTAAGGTGAGCATGTCGTTGAGGCGTTGGCCCATCCACTGGCCGCCGTTGGCGCCACGGGCTTTGGGGTCGTTCATCAGTTTGCGAAGGCCGGTGCTCTGTATGTCGGCGCTGGCAGTGTTGAGGTAGGTGATAAGCTCCTCGCGCTTGCCGTTGATAATCGTCGCGATGTTGTTGCGGAACTCACTATCGGGGTTGGTCAGGTTGGCGAGTTCCTGGTCGAGCTGCGCCTTGCGCGCATTGAGTTCGCTCACCTGGTCTATGTCGGGGCTGTCAATCTGGTCGAGCTGCGCTTGAAGAGGGGCAAGCGCCAGATTTATTAGCTCTACTAAATCGGCTGTAATGGCCTTGATATGCTCCATGCGATATTCATCGGCCTTGTCGGCTATGGCCTTGCGCATGGCGGCGAAGTTGCTTTCGCCGTAGCCTTGGTCGGGATATGCCTCGGCAACCGAGCTGACCGCGATTGCGTCAATCTCGGCATCGGTGCGGCCCGAGTAGGTCTTGAGCTTGCCGACGGTGTCGGTGCGTATTTCCTCTACCTCGTCGGACGACTTGAGGTCGCCCTTATTTACGACGACCAGCGAGTTCTTGGCCATGCGCAACACGTGGTCGCGGTAGAAGGCCATCTCGGTCGAACTCATGGGCTCGTTGACGTCGGTCATGAAGATGGCCACGTCGGCACGCGGCATCAGGAAGTTTGTCAGCGCTGCGTGGCGTGGGTCGAGACCGCCCACGCCCGGGGTGTCGATGATGGTGAGGCCGGCCTTGAGGGTCTCGAGGGGTAATTCTATTTCGATAAATATAGTATTGTCGATTTCTTCGGCAGTGCCTACTGTGAAGTCCTCGATATCGTCGATGTCTATAACTTCTTGCTTCATCTCGGCGAAGTCACCAAAATATCGCGTGGCCTTGGCTTTGGGACCATATTCGATGACCGACGCCACCGATGTGCAGATGTCGGTGTCGGTCGGGCAGAGAGCCTGACCCAGCAGGGCGTTGATAAAGGTCGACTTGCCGCGCTTGAACTCGCCGCACACAAGCACTGTGACGGGGGTCTTGCCAACGGCCTCGAGCGAAGACTTGATGGCGTTGAGCTGTTCTTCTTTCCCGGCTGCCTTGAGGGGGAGGGTTACCGACGTGATGATATTGCTAAGGTTTGTGATGCTCTGTTGAAATTTCTGATTGTTCATTTACATAGCTGTTTAATATACAAAGGTACGCTCTCTTCGCAATTTTTCCAACATTTTAACAAAACTTTTTGTCACTTTCCTTCGTTATAAGTAAAAGTATTCATCGCATCATGAAATTATATAGTTCTGTTTTATACCTGTCGGCGTTGGTGTCGCTGTCGGCGATGCCTGCCGCCGCGCTCGACCTCGGCGACCTTGGGACCACGCTCATACATATAGATTGCTATCACGACACCGCCACCTACGAGGTGTTGCTTGCCTCGCTTGCCGAGCCTGTTACATATACTATCAATCTCGAGAGTGCCGCCGCGCCCGGCGACACCCTGTCGCCATGCAAATATGTGATTACGTGGAGCCTGCCATCGCCATCGGGTATAGCAAACGGCTTCTCGGCCTATTTCGACGGTTCGCACTTCCGCTTCCGCGACAAACGCCTCCAGGAATATCATTACGCCGAGGCTCCCGACCCATTCTCGCCCATGGGCAATACTGCCCGGGGTGTGCAGCGCCAGGTGCAGTTTGCCGACCTTCTGCCTCAGTTTATTGGCGAACAATTTGTTCGCATGGCAGCAGACTCGTCGTATGTGGGCCACGTAGTGCCCGACACGCTTGTTTCGGGTGAGCGGAGTGTCGTGGTCGAGGGTGTGCGCCGCGTGGCCGGTGTAGATGCCGGCGAGTACACCTATATCCTCGATGCCGACACTTATCTGCCGCGACGCATAGAGTTCGAGAACAATCCCGGACAGATTGGCGAGCAGAGCATAGTCATAAAGTACTCTCGCCCTTCGGCATTGCTCAATTGCCGCATCGACATGGAGTCGCTTATGGCAGCCCAGCCCGAGGCTTTCGAGAAATATCGCGAGAATACATTTACCCTTGCCACGCTGCCGGGGCGCCCCCTGCCGCGCATCGTGGCACCCACCGTCACAGGCCAGCGCTATATGCACGAACGCGAGGAGGGCTTTGCCGCTCCTACGGTGTTTGTCTTTGTCGATGCCACCGTCGGCAGCACGCCCGGGGTGATTGACGATGTGCGCAAGGGCATAGACTCTCTGCCTTTCCAGACCGACGTTGTGTGGGCGTTCCTAAACCACCGTGCCGAAGATGTCGAGGGTATCGATGTCAAAGACCGCCCCGGCGAGACACTGCTAATCAATGCCGGCGGCGCGGCACGCGACTGCGGTGTGGGAACCACGACCCCGGCCCTGATTTTCGTGGGGACCGACGGCCACGTGGCCGATGTGCAGATTGGCTACAACCACGAACTGCCCTCGATTGTTATACAAAAAGTAACGAATTCTAAATATACACGATAATGGAAACTGTTTATTTCAACGGCACCCCGTGCCACACCTATGGCAATATCCCGGCCGTCGGAGCCGTAGCGCCAGGCTTTAATCTCGCCGGCAAAGACCTCGGCGAAGTACGTCTCAGCGACTACGACGGCAAACGTGTCGTCCTCAATGTATTCCCCAGCCTCGACACCCCCGTGTGCGCCGCTTCGGTGCGCCGCTTCAATCAGGAAGCTGCCGGCATCGACAACACCGCAGTAATCTGCGTGTCGATGGACCTCCCCTTTGCCATGGGACGTTTCTGCACTGCCGAAGGCATCGAGAACGTCGTGGTTGCTTCGGCATTCCGTTCGCCCATGTTCGTACAGGAGTACGGCTTGCAGATAGTCGACGGCCCTCTCGCCGGCCTTCTCGCAAGGGCTGTCATTGTGCTCGACGAAAACCACAGGGTAATCTTCTCTGACCTCGTCGAAGAAATCACCCACGAGCCCGACTACGAAGGCGCAGTATCGGTCCTCAAAAGCGAGAAGTAAACCATTGGCAGCAAGCCATCCATCCCTCTGCCTGAGCAGAAAACAATAAAGACATAAGGACAAAAGAAACATAGTAATTTCTATGTAACTTTTGTCCTTATGTCTTTTTGTTTCCTCTTGTTCGTTTATGAAGTAACAGGGTAGCGGCACAGCTAATTAAATAGCTCATGTAGCTTTTCAAATCGCTCAGCCACTCCAGGGCCGAATTTCGCCATCGATTTCCTGACCCGGTCGAGTGACTTTATTTTCATGTCGCCGCCTTTCGAGTAGAAGCAGTCGGCATAGCAGATTAGCTTTTCGAGTAGTGTCTGCGGCATATAGTCGCGCCCCGGCGGCAGGGGCAGTTGCGCCTCGGCAATTTCTTCGGCAGTAAGTCCCGCACCCGTATGCCGCTCGGCGACGCGCGCATACTTTTCGTCGACACCGGCTTCGCGCAACATATCGGCGCCGACCGCGCCGTGAGCGAGATATGGCTCCGCGCCGTGGCAGTCGATGCCGGGTGCATCGGTGGCGATTATGCCTATGTCGTGGAGCATGGCGGCCGTTTCGACTTCGTCGTCGGTGAGGGGTAGTTGCTTCTCATGCGCAATTTTTATTGCCAGGTCGGCAACACTGTGGCTATGCTGTAGCAAAATGTCGCGAACCTCGCGTCCCACGGGGTAATATCGGTCGATGACCGACTTCCAGTCTGTATGCATATTCGTATAAATACTCAATTGGCAACCTGATACAAAAATCAGGCTGCCAACGATATTTTTGTAATTCTTGTCTTTATGTTCTTATGTTTCCTCAGTCTCGGTAGGGAGTCTCTAAACTCTAAACCCTAAACTTTAAACCCTATTCAACAATCGTGCACCAGCCGTGGGTGTCGGGCTCTTCGCCGTGACGGATGGCGTTGAGGCGGCGCACAAACTCGGTGGTCACGGGACCGGGCTTGCCGTCCTTGGCGATTACGTATTTGCGGCCTGTGTCGAGGTCGTCGATTTCACCGATGGGCGAACATACGGCGGCTGTGCCGCAGGCTGCGGCCTCGCTTATCTCCTCGAGCTCGTCGACGGTGATATGGCGCTGCTCTACCTCCATGCCCATCTCGCGGGCGAGGTCCATAAGGCTCATATTGGTGATAGAGGGCAAGATAGAGTCGCTCTTGGGCGTGATATATTTGCCGTCTTTGATGGCGTAGAAGTTTGCCGGGCCGCACTCGTCGAGATATTTCTTCTCCTTGGGGTCGAGGAAGAGCACTGCCGAGTAGCCTTTTTCATGAGCGATGTGGGTCGGCATCATCGAGGCTGCGTAGTTGCCGCCGACTTTCCAGCGGCCAGTGCCCTGGGGTGCGACGCGGTCGAAGTTGCGCATGATGCAGATATTGGTATTCTTGAAACCTCCCTTGAAATACGGGCCTACAGGCGTTACCATGATGATAAACAGATACTCGTCGGCCTCTTTTACACCGATGCGCGGCGAAAGACCGATTTCGAGAGGACGTATGTAGAGCGACGCGCCGTTGCCATAGGGCGGTATGAAACGCTCGTTGAGCTTGACTGCCTTGAGGCACATTTCTTTGAAAATCTCGACAGGCACAGGCTCCATAAGCAGGCCCTTGGCCGACTCCTGGAGGCGTTTGGCATTTTCTTCGAGGCGGAAGATGCGGATTTTGCCGTCTTTGCCTCGGAAGGCCTTCAAGCCCTCGAAGATTTCCTGGCCATAGTGCAGCGACGTGGCGGCCATGTGTATGTTGATGGTGTCGGATTGCGATACTTCGATGGGCCCCCACTGCCCGTTGCGAAACTCGCACCGTACGTTGTAATCAGTAGGATAATAGCCAAAAGGGAGATTGCCCCAGTCTATTGATGTGTCCATGTTGTTTGTTTTAGTTTTAGTATTCTGTCGCAAAATTAAGCATTAAAACCGAAAAACATACCGCAATTTGCCTAACGAATGTTAAAACGCCCCATTTTGCTGACTCATTGCCATCATACTCTTGTGTGCATGGCTCACTCCTTGTGATAGGTGTCGATAATCTTTTGTAGTTCCGCTTCCGACGGCAGGTATTTTGCGAGTTTATATTCTGCCACTCCAAGTGGTTGTGACATTCCTCTAAATGACCATTCTACAACCGTATTATCTTTTGATTTGCAGATTAACAGCCCAATGGTGGGATTGTCATCATCCTGGCGCATCAGCTCATCAACGGCAGAGACATAGAAATTCAGCTTTCCTGCAAACTCCGGAATAAAGGGTACAACCTTCAGCTCACATACTATATACGCTTTGAGTCTTGTATGATAGAATATCATATCAGGCACAAAGGTTTGACCTCCTGGCATTTTCAACTCCATCTGACGACCAACGTAGGCAAAGCCCTGTCCAAGTTCGAGAAGGAAGCGCGTGATATCCTTCGAAAGCTCATCTTCAAGTTGCTGTTCATTGACTATTTTCTTATCAATAAAGCTAAAATCGTACGGACTTCTTAACAATGCCTTTGCAAGACCGCTATACGGTGCCGGAAGTTTTTCATCGAAATTGGTGATAGCCTTACCATATTTATGATAAAGCCCTGACTCCATTTCTGTTGCCAATTCTGGTCGGCTCCAGCCATTCTCTATAGTTTTTTCAATATAGAAGATTGCTTCCTCTATGCTTTTGCTACGGGTAAATATATCGATATGTTGACCCCATGGAATCATCCCAAAATCAACAGGCATTTCATCTCCAATACCCCCATGCTTTACCCCATCAAAATCGTCAACGACTCGTTGACGATTTATAACTGACTGATTATAAAATTCGTACCATCGCTTCGAATACTTGATGTTGGTGGTTGAGAATCCCGATTGGTTTGGAAATGCGGCTTTCAGGTCAAGGCTTAGGCAGTCGTAGAATGCACTCCCATATTTAGCTTGCTGATAGAGGTGTGAAATTTCGCGGCCCATTGCCCAATAGAACTCCAACATCTCGGTATTAACCTTGACAGCAGCTTTTATTTGAGAGCGGTTAAAACGGTCTTTCAAGCGACCTAAAAGTGCAGAATATTCCTGACCGTTAATTATACTGTCACGCCTTACAAAACTCGGTCTTTTTTCGATATGTGCCATGCTCTTATTTGTTTAAAACTATTTTTATTCAATTATCTTATCCATAGTTTATTGTCGCAAAATTAACTATAAAAATTCGTAGTTACAAGTATTCCACCCTTATCCTAACAGGCAAAAACTCTGATTAATCATAATTAACCCCGCTTCAAAATTCAACAAAGTTGAAAAATCAACGACACGAGCCTTTTGCTGCCTGCTATCTTTGCAAAAGAAATTCGACAGCACCCGAGTTTTAGTAGTTTATTTCGCCCGTGGCCGGGGCTTGTCCCGGCATCACCCTTCTTTTTGTTATTTTTGTCTTTTTAGCCTTTTTGTTTAACCAGACCCACGGCTCTTTCATTTAAAACTAAATAAATGACATAACTACCCTTACCCGGTTCATTGAGAATCGGGTAATTTTTTCGGGGTTGAGTGTCAGCAACTTATTGTTATATCAAAATCCGTTTTTTTTCATTTTTGACTCAGGAACCGCAAAAGTCTGGTAAAGCTCATGGACACATGCCTCATCAGTTCCGCCACGCCCCTGTTTTTGTCGGTACGCTTTTTACGCAGCCCTCTCCATATTGAAAATACGGAGAGAACTATTCTTTGAATGGTGTCGAGGTTCCTGGCGCCCCTTGGTGACTTGCGCTTGATGCCGTCCTGCCGCAGGTTGACGTCGAGCCCCCAGTGCATGCTCTCTATTGACCAGTGGCTGCGCACAAA
>CECA01068490.1_pt1 | contig 70275 bp, 78 predicted proteins | sample 557351 | NCBI WGS metagenome assembly CECA01 (sample SAMEA3182051, study PRJEB8094) | gut metagenome | biome: human; feature: gut; material: Stool; isolation source: human stools | place: Canada | collected 2012-03-07 | reverse complement strand
AACGCAAAAAACCGCCCGGCTCCGGAGAGTCGGGCGGCAAAAATCAGGGTCAGAACCGTTTTACCAGAGGTTGGCGGTCTCGTTGTAGAGGCCCTCGTAGCTCTTGGCGGACACGTCCCAGCTGAAGTCGCACTCCATGCAGTGATGCACCAGGTTGTGCCAGTTTTCCTTGTTGTTGTAGGCATCCTGTGCGTGGCAGCAGGCCTCGTACAGCTCGTGGGCACTGTAGCCGGCAAAGGTAAAGCCATTGCCGTCGCCCATGGTGCTGTCGTGGATGGAGTCGCGCAGGCCGCCGGTCTCACGCACGATGGGAGGCGTGCCGTAACGGCAGGCCACCATCTGGGCCAGGCCGCAGGGCTCGCTCTTGGATGGCATAATAAAGGCGTCTGCACCGGCGTAGATCTCCTGCGACAGGGCCGGCTCGAAGCCGATATAGGTGCCCACACGGCCCGGATGACGGGCGCACAGGTCGGAGAAGAAGCTCTCGTACTGGCTCTCGCCGCTGCCCAGGATCACCAGCTCGATGCCGCGGTCCACCAGACCGTCGGCGATGCTCTGCACCAGGTCAAAGCCCTTCATGCCGACCATGCGGCTGACCATGCCAAAGACGGGGCTGCCGTCCTTGTTCAGGCCAAACCTATCCTGCAGGGCCTCCTTGCACTTTGCCTTGCCCTCTTCAAAGTTGTCGATACTGTAATTGAAGGGGATGTGCTTGTCGGTGGCGGGGTCGTTGGCATCCATGTCGATGCCGTTCAGAATGCCGCACAGCTTATACTGCTTTTCCCGCAGCAGGGCGTCCAGACCGTAGCTGAACCAGGGGTCCAGGATCTCCTGTGCGTAGGTGGGGCTGACCGTGGTGATCTTGTCGGCCGTCTCAAAAGCACCCTTCATGAAGTTGGCGCAGCCATCGTACTCCACGATGTGCTGGTCACGGCGGCCGATGCCGCAGGTATCTTCCAGAATGTCGGTGCCGTACTTGCCCTGGTAGGCAATGTTGTGGATGGTGAACACCGTCTTGATGCGGTTGAACTTATCCAAATGGCGGTAGTACAGGTTCAGGTACACGGGCACCAGAGCAGTCTGCCAGTCGTTGCAGTTGATGATGTCCGGGGTGAAGTCGATGTAGAACAGGGTCTCCAGCACGGCACGGGAGAAGAAGGCGAAGCGCTCACCGTCATCGTAAAAGCCGTAGAGGCCGCGGCGCTTGAAGTAATACTCGTTGTCGAGGAAGTAGTAGGTCACGCCGTCCACTTCAGCCTTGAACAGGCCGCAGTACTGGCTGCGCCAGCCCACGGGAACGGAGTAGTTGGTCACATATTCCAGCATCTCGCGGTGCTTCAGGTCACCGTACAGCGGCATGATAACGCGGGCGTCCACGCCGTCCTTGACCAGTGCCTTGGGCAGTGCACCGGCCACGTCGGCCAGACCGCCGGACTTTGCAAAGGGATTCGCTTCCGAAGCAGCATACAGGATTCTCATAGGTTCGCTCCTTCCATATTGGGGTCATGATCCGCTCTCCCCTCCCACCGCCAGGCAGCGGAACGGATACACATACAAAAGAGCAGGCGGGGGCACACAAGTGCCCCCGCCCCTCTCAAGAGGGGCTACCGGGGAGGAAGCCGCCCCTATGGATATTGCAAGGATCAGACGGTGTGGTTCTTCTGCACATACACCGGGAAGCTCTCGGTGCCGGACAGCTTCTTGCCGGCCGTGATCTTCACGTTCTTGTCGGTGACCACGCAATCCAGCTCCACGTTGGGCTCCACCACGGTGTCCTGCATGAGCACGCAGTTCTTGACCACAGCACCCTTCTTGATCTTGACGCCGCGGAACAGCACACAGTTCTCCACGGTGCCCTCAATGAGGCAGCCGTCGGCCAGGATGGAGTTTTCCACCTTGGAGCCGGTGACGTAACGGGTGGGGTTGTCGTCACGGATCTTGGTGTAGACCGGGCTGTTCTTCGGGAACAGGGCATCCAGGTTCTTCTCGTCGATGAGCTTCAGGTTCTCGTCAAAGTAGCTCTTCATGTCGCAGACATGAGCCACATAGCCGGTGTACTCCAGCGCATGGATGTTCAGGATGTTGACATTGTGTGCCAGGATATCGCGCTCGAAGTAGATCAGGCCGCGGGAAGTTGCGTCCTTGACCAGCTTGATCAGGGTCTCGCGCTCCAGCACATAGATGTTCAGGTCCAGGTTCTGCACGCCGGGGCGGTAGTCATTGAACAGCAGCTCGGTCACACGGCCGTCGGCATCGACGGTCAGGGTATAGTTGTCGTTCTTGCGGCCCTCGGGGATCTCGGTCTTCTGGTAAGCGACGGTCACATCGGCACCGCTTGCCTGATGGGCAGCCAGCAGAGCGTTGAAGTCGTAGTTGATGGCGATGTTGGCATCGCTCATGACCACATACTTCTCCTTCTGATTCTCCAGGAAGTTCAGGATGGAGCCCAGAGCCTCCACACGGCCGGAGTAAATGCGCACGCCCTTTTCTGCAAAGGGAGGCACGATGTTCAGGCCGCCGTGACGGCGGGCCATATCCCATTCACGGCCGGTGCCCAGGTGATCCATCAGGGAGTGGTAGTTCTTACGCACCACGATGGACACGTTGGAGATGCCGCAGTTGGCCATGCTGGACAGCACAAAGTCCACCATGCGGTAACGGCCTGCAAAGGGGATCGAAGCCATTGCACGCTCGGTCACCAGCTCCGGAACGGTATTGTCATAGCTGTTGGGGAAAATGATGCCCAACGCATTGGTGTTCTGTCTCAGCATACTTCCACGCCCTCCTTGACGGATTCAAACACTTTTGCGCCCTCCTTGACGGTGGCGCCTGCACCGACCGTCAGACCGGTGCCCACATGTGCGATGGGGCCGTCGCCGCCGACCTTTGCACCGGCACCGACCACAACGTCCTCTGCCAGGATGCAGCGCTTGACCACGGCACCTGCCTTGACGACCACGCCGTCCATCAGAACAGCGTCCTCAACGGTAGCGCCCTCTTCCACCACGACGCCTGCGCTCAGCACAGAGTGCTTGACGGTGCCGTAGATCTTGCAGCCCTCGGTGACCAGAGAGTCCTGCACGACGGCGCGGGGGCCGATCTTCTGAGCCGGCAGCACGGGGTTGCGGCTGTAGATCTTCCAGGTCTTGTCGAAGATGTCGATGCCGGAGTTCTCGGGATCCAGCACTTCCATGTTGGCTTCCCACAGGCTGTCGATGGTGCCCACGTCACGCCAGTAACCGGCAAAGCGGTAAGCGTACATCTTGCGGCCGTCCCGCAGCAGGGCGGGGATGATGTTCATGCCGAAGTCGTTCTTGGAGTTGGGGTCTGCCTCGTCCTCTTCCAGATACTTCTTCAGGACATCCCAGTTGAAGATGTAAATGCCCATGGAAGCCAGGTTGGACTTGGGTACCGGGGGCTTTTCCTGGAACTCGGTGATGCGGTCGTTCTCGTCGGCCACCATCAGGCCGAAGCGGGAAGCTTCCTTCCAGTCCACTTCCATGACGGCCACAGAGAACTCTGCGCCCTTCTCCTTGTGGAAGCGCAGGAAGTCTGCGTAGTCCTGCTTGCAGATCTGGTCACCGGACAGGATGATCACATACTCGGGATCATAGCTGTCGATGAAGCCGATGTTCTGATAGATCGCGTTTGCGGTGCCCTTGTACCAGTCGGTGCCGTTGGCCTGCTCGTAAGGGGGCAGGGTGTGCACGCCGCCGTGCAGACGGTCCAGATCCCAGGGCTGGCCGTTGCCGATGTACTCGTTCAGCTTCTGGGGCTGATACTGGGTCGCAATGCCAACGGTATCAATGTTGGAGTTCACGCAGTTGGACAGCGGGAAGTCCACGATGCGGTACTTACCGCCGAAGGACACCGCAGGTTTTGCCGTTTTCTGTGTCAGCGCGTACAAGCGCGAGCCACGTCCGCCGGCAAGGATCATTGCCACAATTTCTTTTGCCATAGCTTTATTCTCCCCTTTAACATTAACATTTCCGTTGTTCGGAAATGAGCGTCAACAAATGATCGTGTAGAACGGATGGGTTACTCTTTGGCTGCCTTGGGTTTGCGGCCGCGCTTTTTGGGCGCTTCCTCTGCTGCCGGTTCCGGCTCAGCCTTTGCCTTCCGGGTGGGTTTCTTCACCGGCTTTTCTGCCGGAGCTTCGGCGGCCTTGGGCTTACGGCCGGGCTTTTTTGCATCCTTTTCCGTGGGGGCCTCCGGGGCAGCCTTGGGTTTGCGGCCAGGCTTTTTCACGGCCTTTTCTGCCGGGGCTGCCTTGGTGGTCTTTTTGGCGGCGGTCTTTTTGCCGGGCTTTTTCGCCTTGTCCGCTGCAGTTTTGGCGGTGCGCTTTGTAGGCACCTCAAAGTACAGGGTGCTCATGGGGGGCAGGGTGATGGTGATGCTCTGCTCAAAACCGTGCATGGGCTTTTTGTGGGTCCGCACGGGCTTGTTGTGGACAGCACCGGAGCCGCCAAAGGCAGCGTCGTCGCTGTTCAGCACCTCTTTGTAGGTACCGGCCACCGGTGCGCCCAGGGTGTAGCCCTCCCGGAGTACCGGGTTGAAGTTGCACACCACCAGGATCTGCTTGCCGGCAGTGTCCTTGCGCAGGAAGGCGATGACGCTCTGCTGGGAGTCGTCGGGCACGATCCACTGGAAGCCCTCCCAGCTGTAGTCCACCTGCCAGAAAGCGGGGTGGTCCTTGTAGAAAGCGTTGAGGGTCTTGGCATAGTTCTTCAGCTCGGTGTGCTTGTCGTAGCCCAGCAGCATCCAATCCAGCTGCTTGGCCTCGTTCCACTCGGCAAACTGGCCGAACTCCTGACCCATGAACAGCAGCTTCTTGCCCGGGTGCGCCATCATGTAGCCAAAGAAGGTGCGCAGGTTGGCAAACTTTGCATCATACTCGCCGGGCATCTTGTTGATCAGGCTGCCCTTGCCGTGCACCACTTCGTCGTGGCTGATGGGCAGCACAAAGTTCTCGCTGAACGCATAGAAGAAGCTGAAGGTAACCTTGTTGTGGTTGCCTGCGCGGAAGAGCGGGTCGGTCTTCATGTAGCTGAGCATGTCGTTCATCCAGCCCATGTTCCACTTGAAGTTGAAGCCCAGGCCGCCGTCCGAAGCGGGCTTTGTGACCATAGGCCATGCGGTGGACTCCTCCGCGATCATGTACTTGTGGGGGTGACGGCCCAGCACGGTGTTGTTGAGCTTGCGCAGGAAGGCCACGGCCTCCAGGTTCTCCTTGCCGCCGTCCTTGTTGGGCTCCCACTCGCCCTGCTTGCGGTTGTAATCCAGGTACAGCATCGAGGCCACGGCGTCCACACGCAGGCCGTCGATGTGGTACTGCTCCAGCCAGTACAGTGCGCTGGAGATCAGGAAGCTCTGCACCTCGTTGCGGCCGAAGTCGAACACCATGGTGCCCCACTCCTTGTGCTCACCGCGCTTGGGATTGGGGTCCTCATAACAGGGCTCCCCGTCAAAGTTGTACAGGCCGAACTGGTCCTTGGGGAAGTGGGCAGGCACCCAGTCCATGATCACGCCGATGCCGGCTGCGTGCAGCTTATCCACAAAGGTCATGAAGTCCTTGGGGGTGCCGTAGCGGCTGGTGGGGGCAAAATAGCCGGTGACCTGATAACCCCAGCTGCCGTCGAAGGGATATTCCATCACGGGCAGCAGCTCCACATGGGTATAACCCATCTCGGTGATGTAGGGGATCAGCTGGTCGGCCAGCTCTGCGTAGTTGTAGGGCTTGTTGCCTTCCTTCATCTTCCAGCTGCCGACGTGCATCTCGTAGATGTTCATGGGGCCGTTGATCACATCGGCCTTCTTCTGGGCGGCCTGCCAGGCCTCATCGTGCCAGGCAAAGCCGGAGATATCATAGACCTTGCTGCCGTTGGACGGCCGGGTCTCGGCGTGGAACGCATAGGGGTCAGCCTTGTAGACAAGGTCGCCTGCACGCGTAGTCACGCAGTATTTGTAAACGTCGAATTCCTTCATGCCGGGAATAAACAATTCCCACACAGAATCCCCATCCACCTTGTGCATGGGGTGGCTGCCGGGCTTCCAGCTGTTGAAGTCGCCTACCACGCTGATGGCCACAGCGTGCGGTGCCCATACGCGGAACACGACGCCGGGCTCGCCTGCGCGTGTTTCCAGATGTGCGCCGAAGTAACGATAGGCCTCGCAGTTGTTGCCCTGCTTGAACAGATACACCGGCAGATCCGATGCATTGCCCTGAATCTTTTCTTCGGTCGGTTTCATAGACTGCTCCTCCCCGTACAGATCCGCATACGCGCACCTGTAGCTTTTTACTCTTTTATATTAAAGAATTCCGACCGGTTTTTCAAGGCCTTTTCTGGAAAAATACCCATAATCTTTTCTTCAATATTTCTCCCTTATATACACACCCGCCAATTTTTTGCAAAATTTATCGTGAATCTTACCAATGCAATGAAAAAAGCGGAGCCTCTGCACCTCTCTCTTTTGGGAGAAACGTACAAATGCTCCGCTCTGCGGGGTCCTTTTCTGTTATGGGGTCATGCGGCGGACCGGTCAGCCCACCACATACACATTCACCTGAATGGCACCGTTGATCACGCTCTCGGCGTAGGTCTCATAGAACAGGTCCACCAGGATCTGACCCTTCTGCACCGCGATGCCGGTGTCGGTGGCCACCGCGTAGCCGTACACGAACTTTCCGTCCGTAGAAGTGATGTACAGCTTGGTGCCGTAGGGGATCACATCCGGGTCCACGGCCACGGTGCCGTAGCCAAGGCCAAGGCCGGAAGAGCCCTTGCCGGTTTTAGAATAATAACCGGTGGCCTTGCCGGTGAGCACCTTGCTGTAGGAAGCAGGGGCATTGGTGGTGCCGTCCGGGCCGGTCAGGGGCGAGACGGGTGCGCCCGCGCCGTAGGTCTTGATGACATGGTTCGTGGGCTGCACGGTGGTGGTGGAATCCACCACGATGCTGTTCTCCAGCTCACCGTCCACATAGCGGTCGCGGGTGGTCACGGTCTGCTGGCCCTCGGCACCGTGCTGCACGGTGGTGGTGCGCCCGGTGTTGCGGAAGTACAGGCTGGTATAGACATACTCGGTATCATAGGGGATGGCCTGCGTTTCCACGCGGTCCTGATAGTCCACGCGGTGCACCACGATCTGGGTGCCTGCGGTCACCAGGCGGTCCAGGGCAGGCTCGGTGTAGTCATCGCCCTCCAGGGTGATGCCGGCGCGCTGCAAGGCATCGGCCACAGTGCCGTACACCATCTTCACCGGGTAGGTCTGGCCGTCGGCCTGGATGTTCACCGAGAATGCGCGCTCAATGTTCAAGGTGGCAAGGTTGCCGCTGAACGCCGTGTAATAGACCTTGTCGCCCTCTTCGGACTGGATGCCGGAGAGGCTCATGACCTTTGCGGGGTCGGTGGCAGAGGTGAGGATCACCTGCTTGGCCCCATTGGAGTCGGTGACGTAGGTCAGCCGCAGATTCGCAGCGGTCACACCAAGGGTAGCCACAAGGCACACGACCATGACACAAAACGCCAGCACGCGGGAAGAGACTGCAGATCTGCAGCCCGAGGATGCTTTTTTCAAGTTTACGGAAGCGATACGAGACAACTCCTCTCTTCTTGTTTTTGGTGCGGCCGCGGATGCTGCATTGCACCCCGGCCGCCGGGACTGCGGAACACCAAGGGCTCCACAATCAAATACGATGCTTTTCCGGCTGTGGAAGCCAAGCATCGTATTGCGTCGGAATCCGTTCCAACGGGACATTGCTCCGTCCCCCGGCACAGGCCCCCATTGCCTGCACCGTACCGTCCGCTCAGACGGCATTTCACTTCATCCAGATAAAATTTAAACGCTGCAACGTCCGTTGCTCCGTTGCGCGGTATTATCTTACCAGACCGGAGCTGATTTGTCAAATCGGGCGTCTCTGCTTTGTTAGATACTTAACATTCTTTTTTGTGCAATTTTAACAGTGTTTCCTGCAAAATATTGTTTTTTAAGTTATTTCCTCTGGATTTTCCGCTCTTTTTCGTCTACGTTCTGTTCATGAATTTTTAACATTTGCATCCGTCCCGGACGCCCCGGAACGACCCGTTTCTGGCCCTCCCGCACGGAAACAAGCGGCCAAATACCGCAGTTTTCTGCACAAAACCAGGCCCGCCGCCGGGCATTTTCCGCACCCGGAATTGCCCCCGAATTACCCCCAAAAACAACCCTCCGGCAAAATGCCGAAGCCCAGAAATCTGCGGAGAAAAAGAACACACTTCTGCTGCCGCGCGCCCCGGCGTACAATCAAATAAAAACCGGAAAGGAAGGTCAAAACCATGAAGATCCAGATCATTCATCGAGCCTGCGGCGGCACCGAATTCCTGCCGCAGCCCAGCCGCCTGCACCTGGGCGCACAGAACGCGGAAGGCGTGGACCGGCTGCAGTTCCAGCTGCCCGAAAGCTGGGCCGACTGCGCCATTGCCCTGTACCTGCGCCGCAGCGACGGCACCCAGCTGGCCCCGGTGCCGCTGGACGGCGATGCCAGCGTGACGGTGGACCGCCGCCTCACCGGCTGCACCGGTGGGCAGTGGATGCTGGCCGCCGTGAGCGGCTCCGGCTACACCGCCTACACCCGCCCCGGCCGGTACGACACCTATGCCACCCTGCCCACCGACGGCGGCTCCGAGGACCTGCCGCCCACCCTGTACGAGCAGTTCGTGGCCCGCGTGCTGGAAAGTGCCAGCACAGCCGCCACGGCGGCCCAGAGCGCCTCGGCCAGCGCCGAACGCTGCACTTCCAGTGCCGCACAGGCACAGACTGCTGCCCGGCAGGCCAGCACCAGCAGCACCGCGGCGGCCGGGTGTGCATCCCGGGCCGAGGCTGCTGCCGCCCGTGCCGAAGAGCTGGCCCCGGCAGACGGTCAGGTACTGAGCGTGAACGGCAAAAGCGGTGTAGTGGTCCTGCGTGCGCAGGACGTGGGTGCCCTGCCCCGGCCTGCGCAGCCGGCAGCCGGCTCCCTGCTGCGGGTTCTGAGCGTGAACCCCGACACCGGTGCCCTGCTCACCGACACTACGCCCCCGCCCGACCTGACGCCCTATGTGCGCAGCAGCACCCTGCCGGACGCAAAGACCCCCGGCCCGGTGCGCATCGACCCGCAATACGGCGTGGCTGTGCGGGAGGACGCCACCCTGACCCTTGTGCCTGCCTCCGCCGAGCAGTTGGACAGCATGACCGACGGCTTTGCGCCGCTCACCCCGGTCCTGCTGCCCTACGGCGTGAAAAAAGCGCTCACCACCGCCAGCACTGCCGCCGGGTGGACCGGTGCGGAAAAGACGGCCGCCCTGCGCACGCTGGGTGCCGACCTGACCGCCTACTATACCCGGCTGGAGGCCGACGCCAAGTTCGGCACGCCTTACAGCCTGCCGCCCGCTACGGCAGACCAGCTGGGCGGCGTGAAAGTGGGCGAAGCGCTGGACATCGCCCCGGACGGCACCCTCAGCGCCAAAACGCTCAATGACAAGATCGCTGCCGCCGTGGCGGTAAAGTCGGAGCCCCGGCTGGTGTGGAACCACTACGAAGAAACCGGAAAAAGGTGGAAGACCTACGATATCAAAATGCCAGACGGCCTGGACTACGTGCACGTCAAGACGAAATATAACAGCAGTACCGGCGGGTACGGCGAGGAAGTAGACATTGCAAAAGGCGGCACCGCCAATCATAACTACGGAAATGGCACTGGAATTTTCGCATCCAACACGACTTTCCAGACAAACGGGACCCTGCACTTTGCAACAGAATCGTCGACCGGCGGCTACACCGTAGAGATCTGGCTCACCGGCTACCACTACCCCACCCTCGCGGACCTGCTGACGCAGGTGACCGCCGTGGAGAGCAGTGTCACCGATCTTCAGGTGGCCCTGTGCGAGCTGTACGAAGAAAAGGAGGAAAATTGATGGCGAAAATTTATGCAGCCCTGATCCGCAAGGGTATCAAAACGCTGGAGGAGGTGCCCGCCCGTCTGCGCAGCACCGTGAAAGCCCTGCTGGCGGAGGTGGAAGCCGATGCTTGAAGCCTGGTCCCGCACGCGGGACGGCACCCGGAAGCTGAGCGCAAACTTCACCGTGGCCGAGTTTGCCTGCAAAGATGGCTCGGACCCTGTGTTCGTGGACAGCAGCCTTGCCGCCCTGCTGCAGAAGATCCGCGACCACTTCGGCCGCCCCGTAGTCATCACCAGCGGCTACCGCACCGCCGCTCACAACAAATCCGTGGGCGGGGCCGCCTACAGCCAGCATCTGTATGGGCGCGCTGCCGACATCCGGGTGCAGGGCATCCCGGTGGAGCAGCTGGCCGCCTATGCAGAGACCTGCCTGCCCGGCACCGGCGGCATCGGCCAGTACCCGCCCCGGGCCGGACGGGCTGTGGGCTGGGTCCATGTGGACACCCGCCCCGCCAAAAGCCGCTGGACAGGTTAAGAAGGAGGTGAACCCAATGGAAAGCATCCTGTCCGCCCTGATCGCCGGTGCCGTGACCCTGATCGGGGTGCTGATCGCCAACAGCCGCAGTCAGGCCGTGACCGACACCAAGCTCGAAGAGCTGACCCGCGAGGTGCGCGAGCACAACAATTTCGCCCGCCGCGTGCCCATTCTGGAAGAGCAGATGAAGGTGGCCAACCACCGCATCGCCGACCTTGAGAACCATGAACGAATGAAAGAGAGGAACTGATTTATGGAACTGAGCAACAAGATTTCCGCCGCTACCCTGGCCCGCACCGCTGTGCTCCTGCTGGCCCTGACCAATCAGGTGCTGAGCGCAATGGGCAAGCCCGTGCTGCCCATCGAGAGCACCACCGTGGAGCAGCTGGTCACCGCCGGCATCACCACCGTGGCCGCCCTCATCAGCTGGTGGAAGAACAACAGCTTCACCGCTGCCGCCGTGGCCGCCGACAGCTACCTGGCCCGGCTGAAGCAGAAGCAGTGATCGCCGACTGCCCTATATAAGGTAAGAGGGCAAGGCCCCCGGAGACGCAGGTTTCCGGGGGCCTTTTTTTCGTCTGCAGCAGGGCGGCAGGAGAAATTCCAGCCGGTTCTTTGCCAGAAATTCCGTCCCTCAAAAAGTGGTTTTCCGCAACAATCCGCACACTCTGCACCAGTACCGCAACCGCATCATTTCACGTCCGCAACAGTTTCTCTTTTTTCTGCAACAAATTCTTGTGATTTGTGCAAAATATCCAATTCAGGCTTTGGAATATTTTCACAAATCATGCGTTTCTACACATTTTTTCTTGACAACCCGCACCGGAAAATGGTATAAAGGAAGCAGGATAGTAAGCCTTGAAATATGTCCATTATATGGGACAGTGGTAATGCGTAAAAGACTTGACACCATTTGAAAGGAGCCATCAATCATGACGAACAAAAAGCTGAAACTCGCTGCCATGTCCGTAGCACTTACCGCCTGCGTTGCCGCCCAACCCCTGGTGGCTCACGCAGTAGACGCCCCTGCTGAGCCCGAGAGCAAGGACGCCGACCCCAAGGCCGCTTTGGAAGAAGGAGCCGACCTGAAGGGCCAGGAAGAAAACGCCCCGGAGGGCAAGGACCAGGTGGAGGCCCCTGTGAACCAGGAAGCCGACAAAAAGGAACAGGAGCCTGCCTTTGCCCCGGACACGGAGTCTAAGGATGTAGAGATCGACTACAAGGACCCTCAGCCGGACCCCAAGGACCCCGACACCACCATCACCGAGGGCGCCGTCATCGACACCAGCAAGAAGAACGAGGAGACTGGCGAGACCGGCAAGATCGGTGAGGCCACCAAGACCGAGACCGTGGACCCCGACGCCTCCACCACCGAGGTAGAGATGGGCAAGACCACCACCCACCCCGACGGCAGCACCACCACCCCGGGTACCCAGATCACCACCGACCAGGGCTCCGGCGAGGCAAAGGCTGAGACCAAGACCGAGACCCAGGAGACCGGCGATAAGCAAAAGGACGAGAAGAAGGGCCAGATCGACCTGGACCAGGAGCTGGGCGAGGACCGCTCGAAGCTGACCTGGGACGGCGTGGACGCCGAAGCCGGGAAGGACCAGGAGGAAAAGGCCAAGTACAACGGCTATACCATCCAGGAGTCCAAGCCCTCTGAGGACGGCAACTCCAAGGAGCTGACCCTGAAAAAGACCGAGACCGGGAAGGAAAAGCACCTTTCTGCCGAGGATATCGCCAAGCTGATGGACGAGACCGAGCACCTGGATAAAAAGGAGGACGGCTCCTATACCCTGAAAAAGACCGAGGACATCCTGGACGAGGAGGGCAAGGTCATCGGCACCCGTACCACGGTGTACCAGATCACTGGGGACTCGGTGCAGACCACCACCGAGACCACCCTGAAGATCCGGATGGACAAGGGCACCGAAAAGGGCTCCGAGAAACTGGACACCCCGATCCAGCAGCCGGACATCAAGGACGAGGAGACCGGAAAAGTCCTTCTCCCCTCCGGGAAGCTGGAAAGCATCCTCGCGGACCCCACCACCGTTAAAAAGGACGACGGCACCTACACCTATACTGAGACCATCCACAATGAGGACGGCACCACCACCATCCGGGAGTACACCATCACCAAGACCGATGAGGCCCGGGACCTTACCTACCGGGAGCTGGCTGATCGTCTGGGCGAAGGCTTTACCGGCGACCAGGATGGCGTGTACTACAAGGGCGAAAAACTGTCCTTTGAGCAGATGGAAGCCAAGCGTCACGCCCTGAGCTATCAGGTCCAGATCAAGGAGACCCACAAGACCTTCGACCAGGTGAGCGGAAAGACGGAAGCCGAAACCACCGCCAAGACCGACGCCATCAAGGACGCCCTGCGGAAAGCTGCTAAGGAGTATGACATCACCCTCACTGAGGATGACCTGAAGGACATCAAACTCACAGGCGGCGACCTGGTCGTTACCCGGGATGGCAAGAAGTATACCTTCCACTATACTGAGGCAGGTGTCGAGTATTCTGCTCCCATCGCCACCGACGACACCACCGTGGACGGCAAGGACGCCGAGGACGTGAAGGAGACCACCGTGACCGGCACCGCCTACGTCACCAGCGGCACCATCTCTTGGACTAAGAATGGTGAGAAGGGCGAGTATACGGCCTCCGGGATCATCAATCCTGGTGAATACGCTGCCAAGAAGCCCGAGATTCCCGAAGGCGCACTGAAATCCACCAATGCCAATGGTGAGCCCATCTACACCGTGACCACCAAGAACCCTGACGGCAGCACCACCGAGACCATCTACACCTTTAGAGAAGCAGTCGTCTCCCTTAGTTCTCCCGAGGCGAAACAGGCCGCCTGGGATGCTCTTGCCAAGGCAGAGAACAAAACGGTAGCGGAGCTGCAGGCCGAGGGCTACACCATCACTGGCATCAACTTTGGTTCTATCACCAAATCCACCTGGACCGTGGAGACCAGGACCCACAAGACCGAGACGACGGAGAAAACCCTTAACCAAACTCTAGTAGACGACACCTGGACCCTGGAGGGCACTACCCTCAAGATCAAGGGCGGCGAAACCTACACTGGCCTGAAGCAGAACCCTGACGGCACCTACACCGCCACCCAGAAGGATGGTGACAAGACCACCACCTACACCTTTACCCTTGGGGAAGTAAAGGACCTGGACGAACCCACCATCAAGGCCATGCTGGCTAAGGAGTTCCCGGAATCCAATGGCCAGATTACTTTGGATACCACTGCTAAGACTGCCACCTACAAGGACGGCGAAACCACCGTTACCATCGACTACAGCAACCTGAGCAAAAAGACCCTGAAGATCGATAAATCGGTCAGTGAGGCTGTCTCCGTGACAGATACCATAAAGACCGACCAGGACCTGAAGGACGCACAGGAAAGGTTGTACCAGGAGCTGAAGAAGAAGGTAGACGCCATTACACTTCAGCCGGGCGAGGAGCTCTGGATCGGTGACCTGCAGATCAAGGACATCGACAGCCAGAAAGAGGAGATCATCAAGCACTTTACCACGGCTGTGTCCCACGAAAATATGTCCCAGCAGGCCCTCATCGCCGCCCTGAACGCCCAGGCCGACGAGGCAAAAACGACAAAAGTGACCGTGAACGAGGGCACCAAGTATCAGGAGGAGCTGAAGAACTACTACTCCGGTGATGAGAACCTCAAGCACAAACCCAAGGATCCCCCCAAGCACTGGAATGGACAGCCTAAAGAATTGGAGAAGGGAGACGGCATCACCCACCTGGACCTGGCCTCCGGTGCCAAGATGGACAAACTGCCGGATGCAAACGGCAACGTGACCCAGACCGACTGTGTGCTTCTTGCCAAGGGCCAGAAGCTGGAATGGAACTACGATGCCAAAAACCTGTTGGCAGATCAGTCCACCCTGAAGAACTCCGATAAGAACCATACGGTGGGCCTGCAGGACTATATCTCCAAGGATACCGAGGACGGCAGTGGCTATCACTACGAGTATGACCGCCTCGATGGTAAAAACAACAACCCCGAGAAGAGTGCCTTCTACAAGCTCACCGGCACCGTGGCCTATGATGCCCTCAAAAATGAAGATGGCAGCATTACCACGTACTCCGGTTGGAACGCCGAGAGAGATGCCGTCAACGACTACCTGAAGGCCGTTGGGCGCAAGGGTGAAAGCTACGATACCCTCAGCCGGAAACAGAGGCAGGAGATCCTCGGCACCTATGTGGTGCCCATCACCAATGACAGCAGCTTTGGGAGTTACACCACCTACCAGGTCTACACCAAGACTGCCGAGATGACCTCCTACGGCTACATGACCCGGGACGCCAACACCTGCGTCAACAGCACCTTTGGCCGCCAGTACGACAGCTGGGGCTATGTGGGCGGCTACGACCTGATGATCAGCGACCTGGTGCAGGTCAGCGAAGGCAAGGTGGTGGGCCAGACCCAGTCCGACATCAAGACCCTTTGGGCTCCTCTGGCCATCCGCTCCACCCAGAGCCTGGAGAACAAGAGCCTGCAACTGGACGCCAAGCACACCAGCACCCCTAAGACCGAAACCGAGAACCTTGGCAGCGGCTATGAGGAGAAGGGCACCTTCACCTACAATGTCTCCTATAAGCACACCGATACCTACACCGACAACTGCAACAAGGGCGTCAAGGGTACCGGCACCGGCAAGTACAAGACCTTTACCCAGCTGCTGAAGGAGAAGTTCTCCGGCAAGGGCGAGACCAGCTACGATACTGGCAGCATCAGCTACACCTACCGCACCACAGAAAATGTGGACACCACCGCCCTGAGCAAGGAGACCAAGAACACCACCACCGCCAAGGCAACCTACAACTTTACCACCGTGGCCCGGAAGAACTTTACCGTCACCACCCCTGCTGACCCGGAGGAGCCCACGCCTCCCCAGGAGGAAGAAGTAGAGACCCCGGAAACCCCGGAAACTCCCCAGACCCCCGAGCTGCCGCCCGTGCAGGACGCCACCCCGGATGATGATGCTCCGGAAACTCCGGTCCTGCCTTCTGACGCGGTCCTGCCCGCTGTGCAGGATGCACTGCCGCAGACCGGCGTGAACTGGATGGCCGCTCTGGGCATGGCATTCAGCGGCATGCTGCTGACCATCGCAGGCGCATTCGCCAGCCTCAAGTACAAGGAAAAGCACTGATGCTTTTCCCTTCCAACGTGATCCACGTCAAGTCGTAAACGCATAGAAAGGGCCTCCCCATTCCGGGGAGGCCCTTTCGTGTTGTGTTCGGCTTATGCTTCCGCATTCCCCACGCTCATGTACTCCTTGCGGAAGGAGTAATCCTGATAAAACGGCTTGTTGCGGCCATGCTGACCGGCCACATAGGAGCACATGTTGGCACTGCCCGCCGACACGCCGATGCAGCAGTCGAACTGCACGCCCTCTTCCATGCAGCGGTCCAGCACACCGGCCCCGTAAATGCCCCGCAGGCCGGAACTTCCGGTGCCTGCGGGGCGGCTTTTCGCATTTATGAAACGGAGGAAAACGCTCAGAGGTCTGCGCCGTTGGAGCGGATGACCTTCTGATACCAATCGAAAGAATCTTTTTTGCTGCGGGCCAGCGTACCGGTACCGTCGTCCTGCTTGTCCACATAGACGAAACCGTACCGCTTGCTCATCTCGCCGGTAGAGGCGGACACCAGGTCGATGCCGCTCCAGGCGATGTACCCCATCAGGTCCACGCCGTCGGACACAGCCTGCTTGACCGCCTCGATGTGACGGCGCAGGTAGTCGATGCGGTAATCATCGTGGACACTGCCGTCGGGCTCCACCGTGTCGTGGGCACCCAGACCGTTTTCCACCAGGAACAGCGGTTTCTGGTAGCGGTCATACAGCTGGTTCATGGTGATGCGCAGGCCCAGCGGGTCGATGGCCCAGCCCCACTGGCTGGTCTGCAGATAGGGGTTCTTCACCGAGCGCACCACGTTGCCGTCGTTCACGGCCTTGCCCTCCAGGCTGGCCGCCACGCAGCGGCTGGCGTAGTAGCTGAAGGAGATGAAGTCCACGGTGTTCTCCCGCAGCAGGGCGTCATCGCCGGGCTCGGTGTGCAGCTGCACCTGCTTTTCCGCAAACAGCTTGCGGGCGTAGCCGGGGTAGCGGCCCCGCACCTGCACGTCGATGAAGAGCAGGTTTTCCTGCTCCTTCTGCACCGACTCCCAGACGTCCTCCGGGTTGCAGGAGTAGGGGTAGAAGCTGCCGCCGGCCAGCATGCAGCCCACCTGATTGGCGGGGTCGTACTGGTGGGCCAGGCGGGTGGCCGTGGCGCTGGCCAGCAGCACATGGTGGGCCGCCTGATAGATCACCTGACTGCGGTTCTCGCCCTCCTGGAAGGCGATGCCTGCCCCGGAGAAGGGGCTGTGCAGCAGGATGTTGATCTCGTTGAAGGTAAGCCAGTAGTGTACAAGGCCGGAGTATTCTTTGAAGCAGGTCTCGGCGTAGCGGGCAAAGCATTCCAGCGTTTTGCGGCTGCGCCAGGAGCCGTACTGCTCCACCAGACCCATGGGGATGTCAAAGTGGCACAGGGTGACCAGCGGCTCAATGCCGTACTTCCGGCACTCCTGGAACACATTGCGGTAAAAGGCCACACCCTCCGGGTTGGGGGTCCGTTCATCGCCGTGGGGGTACAGGCGGGACCAGGAGATGGAGGTGCGGAACACCTTCAGCCCCAGCTCTGCCATCAGGGCGATGTCCTCTTTGTAATGGTGGTAGAAGTCCACGCCGGTGTGGCTGGGGTAATACTCCCCTGCCTGCAGCGTCGGGTGGGGCGTGCCGCCCAGCTTGACCTCCATGCGGTGGACACCGTGGGGCATCATGTCGATGTTGCTCAGGCCGCGGCCGCCCTCGTTGTAAGCGCCTTCGGCCTGATTGGCCGCAATGGCAGCACCCCAGAGGAAATTTTCGGGCAGTTTGTAATCAGACATGGGAATCACTCCTCTTCCGGGAGATCCTCAAAGCCGATCACCAGCGTCAGCACAAAGGACAGCACGATGGACAGCACCGAGATGCCGGCGATCCAGGCGATGCTCACGCCGGGGTTGGCCGGGTCGATGAACTGCACGCCGGTGAGCACGCTGGGCGACACCATGGAACGGCTGGCCAGACCTGCCATGCCGGCCAGGCAGCCGCAGACGAAGCCGGTGATCAGGGAAGCGATCAGGGGGCGCTTCAGGCGCACGGCCACGCCGTACAGGGCGGGCTCGGTGGTGCCGGCGATCAGAGCAGAGGAAGCAGCGGCCAGAGCGGTCTGGCGCAGCTCGCTGTTCTTGGTCTTGAAGGCAACGGCCAGGGACACGCCGCCCAGGGACAGGTTTGCACCGATCTCAGAGGGCATAACGGTGCCCTCCATGCCGGTCTCGGAGATGGTCTGCAGGATGGTGGGGGTGAACACGCGGTGCATGCCGGTGATGACCAGCAGGGGCCAGAGGGCACCCATGATGCCCACAGCCAGGAAGCCCAGCTTAGCCTGCACGAAGTAGACGAATGCGGAGATGCCCTCGCCGATCATGATGCCGACCGGGCCGACCACGATGATCGCAATGGGAGCAGCAATGAGGAAGATCAGCATGGGCTTGAGGAAGTTCTTGGTGACAGCCGGGGTGATCTTGTCGATGGCACGCTCAATGTAAGACAGGATCCAGGTCATGCACAGGGCCGGGATGACGGTGTAGGTGTACTTGACGCCCACCACCGGGATGCCCAGGAAGTGTGCGGCGGTATCGCCGACCGTGACTGCCTCCATCATGGTGCGGAAATCCGGGTGCAGCATCAGGCCTGCAATGGCAATGGCGATGAACATATTGGTGTTGAACTTCTTGGAAGCAGAAGCGGCCACCATCACCGGCAGGAAGTAGAAGGCTGCGTCACCGATGGTGTTCAGGATCTTGTAAGTCTCGCTGTCGGCCGACAACACACCGACCATGCCCAGCAGCATGACCAGCAGCTTGACCATGGATCCGCCGATGATGGCGGGGATCAGCGGGGACATGGTGCCCACGATGGCATCCAGAATGTTGTTGCCCACCTTCTTCAGGGTCAGGGGCTCCTTCTTCTCGCCGCAGGCCACCTGGCTTGCCTCGCCGAAGTCGCCCATCTTGAGCACCTCGTTGTAGGCCTCTTCCACATGGTTGCCAATGATGATCTGGTACTGGCCGCCCTGGTTCACGACGCCCATCACGCCGTCGGTCGCCTTGACGGCTGCGTCGTTGATCTTGCCCTCGTCCTTCACCACGAAGCGAAGGCGGGTCATGCAGTGGGTCACGCTGGCAATGTTCTCCACACCGCCGATGTTCTCCACGATCTTTTTGGAGATCGCAGCATAATCTTTTGCCATGATTGTTTCTCCTTTACCTTTTCAAGTCATCCAATTTCCGGTCGAAGTACTTCTGATGCGTCCATTATAGACGCAGGCAGGTGGTTTGTCAGCAGTTTCTGGGCATAAAAAAACAAGTGCCGTTTTTTCGCACTTGTTTTTTCCAGGTAACACCCTGTTTTTTATTTTGGACTTTTTTCAGATGGCTGCCGGGCCCTCGGAGGTGTAGCGGTAGAGCTTTTTGCCCAGCCGTTCCACGATGCTCATGGCCGGGAGCTGCGTGGTCACATCGTAGACTCCCAGCCGCTCGTAGGTGACATAATAGGCCAGATTATAGTCCGAGAGTTTTGCGATGGTGCAGTTTTCCGTGTTGGTCACGCTGAGGATCTGGCAGTTCTGCTCCTTGAAGCGCATCACATGGCCGATGGTGTCGCGGGACTCACCGGACACCGAAAACACGATCACCAACGAATTTTCCACGAATCGGCTCTCAGTGGGGTAATGGGGCTCGTCGATGTACAGGCAGAACTTGCCCATGCTGGAAAAATAGCGTGCCCCGTACTTGGCCACAATGCCGGACATGCCGCTGCCTACAAAAAAGATGTGCCGGGCCTGAAAGATGACCCTGGTCAACATGTCCAGCTTCTGCTCAAACTCCGCCGAGCAGGTCTTTTTCAAAAAGTCGATGACCTCCGACACATCGTCCTTGACCGGCGGCTGCTTTGCCTGTTCCAGATGCTGGCGCAGCCGGATCTTGAACTCCGCGTAGCCGTCGCAGCCCGCCTTTTTGCAGAACCGGAGGATGGTGGAGGTAGACACATGGGCGGCATCCGCAAACTCCCGGATGCGCATATAGCACACCTTGTCCGCGTTCCGCACAACATACTTATAAACTTCCAGCTCCAGATCATTCAGGCTGCAGATCATCTCTTCGCTGAACATCGGCCGCCCCTCCCTCGTGGTGGTTTTTGTTCCAGTATACTGTATTTTTTGCCGCGTTACAATTCCCCTGCTCAGAAAAAAGCCGCCGCACGGTGGCAGGGCCGTGCGGCGGCAGAAACATGCTTTGGGGAACCGATCAGATCAGGCTCAGGGCCTCTTCGTCGCCCACGAGGGTGAAGTCGGGGTGCATCTGCAGGATGCTGGCGGGCACTTCCGGGGTGACCGGGCCGAAGAAGGCCTTCTTCACGATCTCGGCCTTGCCGGTGCCGTTGACCACCATCAGCACCTTACGGGCCTGCATGATGGTCTTGATGCCCATGGTGTAGGCCTGCTTGGGCACCAGGTCTACGTTGCCGTCAAAGAAGCGCTTGTTGGCCTCGATGGTCTCCTGGGTCAGGTCCACACAGTGGGTCTCCAGCTCAAAGGCCTCGCCCGGCTCGTTGAAGCCGATGTGGCCGTCGTGGCCGATGCCCAGCAGCTGCAGGTCGATGCCGCCCACGCTGTGGATGATCTGGTTGTACTGGGCGCAGGCTGCGTCCGCATCGGGGTTGGTGCCGTCCGGCAGGTTGATGCGGGCGGGGTTGATGTTGACGTGGTCGAACAGGTGGCGGTGCATGAAGCTCCAGTAGCTTTCCGGGTGGTCCTTGGGCAGGCCGCGGTACTCGTCCAGGTTCACGGTGGTGACCTCCGAGAAATCAATGTCGCCCTTGTTGTACCACTCCACCAGCTGCTGGTAGGCCCCCACCGGGGTACCGCCGGTGGCCAGACCCAGCACGCAATTGGGCTTCATGATAACCTGTGCGGAAATAATGTTTGCCGCCTTGCGGGACATGTCTGCGTAATCCTTTGCACGAATGATCTTCATCACAAACGACCTCTTTCATCTTTCATCTTTGCTGCGTTCACCGCGCAGCATCGGTTTTGCGCTTCCACGCATTCTATTACAATTCTACCACAATTCACAGGATGCTGTCCAGCATTCTAGCGCATTCTGACCGAATTTTGCTGTTTTTCAGCCGATTCGTCCAAAACCCGCCGGGCAGAATGCAAAGGGCCCCGCCGAAGTGGAGCCCTCACACTGGTTGGCAGCGGTTGCACCGCCCCACAAAAAGCCTTCCTGCATTTTCATACGGACATCCTCACTTTCTTCTTATCATGGGCCGTGCCCATTGGAATTCCTGCACCTCTAGTATAGCGGAAAAATCACAAAAGAAAAAGAGGATTTTTGGGCTTCTTTGTGCCAAAAAGACAAAACAGCGCCCCCTGCGCCGTCCGAGACGGTTCAGGGAGCGCTGTCATTGCGGTTCAGGGAATGCTGCGGGGATCAGTCTGCAGACAGATAGTGCATGGCCTTGCGCAGGCGTGCCTCATTTTCTGCGGTGGGCTCCATGAAGGGGCTGTGGAACAGATCCTGGAACAGGTTCTCCATCTTGGGGGAGTTCGGGTCGATGCCGATGTCCTCCAGGGTCAGGGGCATGTTCATGCTGCGCATGAAATCACGGAAGGGTGCCACCTGCTCCGGATGGCCGTTGAAGGCCAGCTGCAGGCAGTCGCCGATGGCCACGATCTCACCGTGCAGGTAGGGCTTTGCCTCCTGGGTGAAGTGGGTGCGCACCAGCTCGTAGGTCTCGTGGCCCAGAGCGGTCTGGCCAAAGCCCTTGCTCACGCCGCTGACGATGCCGGCCACGGCAACGTTCAGGTAGGCGATATCCTCCACGGCCTTGGTCAGCTTGCCCTCGGCAATGTCATGGCAGGCCTGATGGGCCTCCTTCTCGTAAACATGGTAAGCCATCTCTGCGATGGTGTAAGCGGTGAACAGACCGATGCTCACATCGTCCAGCAGGATCTCGCTGCGGCCGTTCTGGATCTCGATCATCTTGGCCATGCCGTCCATGATGCCGCTGGCTGCGTAGCGCGGGGGCTCCTTGCAGATCACGTCCATATCCATGACGATGGCGTTGACCTCGTGGTCATAGCGCAGGCTGCCCAGGGAGGCACCCTCGGCAGTGTACATGACGCTCAGCGGGGCAAATGCCGCGCAGGTGGCAATGGAGGTAGGCACCTCCACGATGGGCAGGTCGCCTGCAAAGTGTGCAGTGGCCTTGGCCTGATCCATGATGCGGCCGCCGCCGACACCCACGATGACCTGGCAGCCAGTGGTCAGGGCCTGCAGGGCGTGCTCCTTGGCGCGCTCGTAGGTGTTCTGATCCGGGTACAGGGAGAGTTCAAACTCCACACCGGCATCCTTCAGGCTCTTTTCTGCCTTGCCTTCGGTGGCTGCCCAGGCGCGGGGGCCGGCAATGACCAGGGCCTTTTTGCCCAGACGTGCCACCTCGCCGCCCAGCAGGTTCAGGGCCCCTGCTTCCTGCAGGTAACGGCCAGCGCCGAACTTATAGGCGTTATCCAGTTTGATATCGGCCAGACTTCTTGCTTCTGCCATAGTTTTTTACACTCCTTACTCCATGTAAGCACCCTTCATGGCACTGACTGCGTGCTGACTATACAGCTTCAGCAGGCCGTGGGTGTATTTGCTTGTAAAACCCTTCCAGTTTGCTTTGCGTTCTGCCAGAATGGCGTCCATTTCTTCGGGGGTCTTGTGCTCGCCCTTCACACCGGTGATCTCCAGGCGGCGGGCCTCCACGTCCAGTTCAATGATATCGCCCTCTTCCACCAGTGCGATGGGGCCGCCTGCGGCGGCTTCCGGGCTGACATGGCCGATGACGGGGCCGCGGCTTGCGCCGGAGAAGCGGCCGTCGGTGATCAGGGCCACGCTGGCTGCCAGGGTCGGATCCGAGCAGATGGCTTCGCCGGTGTAGAACATCTCCGGCATACCGCTGCCGCGGGGGCCTTCGTAGCGGATAAACACGGCATCGCCCGGGTGGATGCGGCCGTGGAGGATGGCGTCGATGGCGTCCTCCTCACAGTCGAAGGGGCGGGCGGTCAGGGTCGCCTTGAACATGGCCTTGGGGCAGGCGGTGTGCTTGATGACACAGCCTTCCGGGGCCAGGTTGCCGCGCAAGATGGCGATGGAACCGTTGGTGCCGATGGGCTCGTCGAAGCTGCGGATGATGTCGGTGCGCTTGATCTCGCGGCCGATCTTCTTGCTCTTCTCGGCCAGCAGGGCATCGCAGTGCTCGTAGAAGCCGTTCTTCTTCAGCTCCTCCAGATTCTCGCCCAGGGTCTTGCCGGTAACGGTCTTGGCATCCAGATGCAGCATGGACTTGATCTCTTCCATGATGCGGGGCACGCCGCCTGCATAGTAGAAATACTGTGCGGGCCAGTCGCCTGCGGGACGGATGTTCAGCAGATAGTGTGCGCCGCGGTGCATCCGGTCAAAGGTGTCGGCGTCGATCTCGAAGCCGAACTCGTGGGCAATGGCGGGGATGTGCATCAGGGCATTGGTGGAGCCGGAAATGGCCGCATGGACCATGATGGCGTTCTCAAAGCTGCGCATATCCACGATATCGCCTGCGGTGACACCGGCTTCCACCAGCTTCATCAGCTGTGCACCGGCGTCGTAGGCAGCCTGCTTCAGCTCGGGGGCAGTGGCCGGCATCAAAGCGGTGCCGGGCAGCATCAGGCCCAGAGCCTCGGCCATGACCTGCATGGTGGAGGCAGTGCCCATAAAAGAGCAGGCGCCGCAGCTGGGGCAGGCGTGCTGCTTGTAGTAGGTCAGCTGCTCGGCCGGGATCTCGCCGCGCTCGTACTGTGCGCTGAACTTGCCGATCTGCTCCAGGGTGAGCAGCTCGTTGATGGCACAGCCGGGGTCGTTCTCGGTGTACTTGGCGGGCAGGTCGTATGCCTCCATGACACCGCCGGTGACCACGATGGCTGCCATCATGTCCTTCATGCGGCCGATGCTCATGAGCATAGCGGGCATGGCCTTGTCGCAGCTGGAAATGAACACACCGCCGTCAAAGGTGGTGGCGTTGGCCTGTGCTTCCACCAGGTTGGTGATGGCTTCGCGGTGGGCCAGCGAGTAATTGATGCCGTCATGGCCCTGTGCCATGCCGTCGCACATGTCGGTGGCAAAATACCGGGCAGCCTTGCCGCCGTGGTCGTTCACGCCGCGGACAGCCTCTTCCACAAAGATATTCAGGTGGCCGGAGCCCGGATGGCTGTTGCCGTAGGTGCTCTCCACCATGATCTGGGGCTTGCTCAGGTCATCGACCGTCCAGCCCATGCCCATGCGCAGGGGGTCCATCTCAGGGGACAGGGAACGGACCTGCTGACTTTTCAGCATCATATTCAACTCCTTATAAAACTCTCAGATACTCTCTCACAGGGTCAGGCGGCGGTCACGCGCAGCGACCTTCCACCAGCCTGTGACCTTGCCGTTTTCCACCACCGGGACCGCCGGGTACAGGGCGCTGGTGGGGCAGACGTGAGTCGGGATGGCAAACAGCTCGGTCCCGATGGGCGGGATGTCGGCAATGTGCTCTTCCGGCACACGCACCACCCAGTGCTCCTCGTTCTGGATCACGGTGCGGGCATACTCCATGCCCACGATCTCCGCGCGCTCCGGCTGGGGATCGGTGGCCACGGCCTTGCAGCCCAGATCCAGTGTGAAGGTGTCGCGGCTGGGGCGGCTCACCACGCGGGTGAGCAGGGCGGCAGCCGGGGTGAACTTCAAATCCGGGTAGGCCTTGCGGTACCCAGCGTCCTGGATCACGCAGGTGCCGGGGCTCAAAAACTCTCCGGTCATCTCGGCGTGCACCGGGAAGGACGGGGTGCCGCCCATGATCAGGATCTCGCAGCAGATGCCGTCTGCCTTCAGGCGGGCCTTGATCTCCTCGATCTGCTTGTCCACAGGGGCGGTAGCCACCTCGCGCTCCTGCACGCTGCTCTCGTGGCGGTGGCCGTCGTAGCAGTGCATGCCGCGCATGACGATGCCGGGCAGGGTGTTCCACTCCCGGTACATCGCTTCCACTTTATCCAGCGGCACACCGGTGCGGTGCTGGCCCATGTCCACATCCATCAGCACATTGGCCTTGCAGGTCTGGCCCAGCTTGCGGATCTGCTCCGTGTCATCGCCGATGGCAAAGAACTCCACCTCCGGGAAGGCGGCCTGCAGCGCGGCAAAGCGCTTGATGTTGGGGCCCACCAGCGGGTACGCCAGAGTCAGGTGCTTCGCACCGGCCTTGGCGGCCATTTCGGCCTCGGCGATGGTGGCGCACTTGAAGCGGTCGATGCCCGCCTCGATCTGCATTTGGACCACCTCGGCCATCTTGTGGGTCTTGATGTGGGGCCACAGGCGGGCAGCGCCGCCTGCAATGTCGATCATCTTGCGGATATTCTCGCGGATGATCGCCGGGTAATAGACCAGCTGCGGGCTTACGATGTCCTGCTGACCCTCAAAGGTATAGAGGTTGTCGTTGATCTTATTCATACTCCACCAGCATCTCGATCTCGACCGCAATGTTGCCCGGGCAGGAATTGGTGCCCATGGCGGTGCGGGCGGGCAGACCCTTCTCCTCGCCGAACAGCTCGAACAGCAGGTTGGAACCGCCGTTGATGACCTGCGGCTGCTGTGCAAAATCATCGGTGCAGTTGACAAAGCCCAGGACCTTGACGCAGCGCTTGATGCGGTTCAGGTCGCCCAGCTTGGCGTCCAGATTGGCCAGCAGGTTCAGCATGCAGTTGTAAGCAGCCTTCTGGCCCTGCTCCAGGGTCAGGTCGCCGCCGACCTTGCCCACGATGTTGTGGCCGTCGCCGATGTCAGGGCCGCAGCCGCTGCAGTACAGCAGATGATCGCCGAACTCCATGACCGGAGTGTAGACGCCGCCCTTCGGCGGGGGTGCGGGCAGGGTGATGTTCATTTCCTTGAGCTTATCGTAGACATTTGCCATAAGAAAAAACCTCTCTTCTTTTTCTCTGACGCAGCCGAAACGGGGGCTGCTGCCGTTGGAAGCTGCGGTCCCGCCGGGCGTGTGTCGGCGGAACAACAGCCGTTTTTATATTCCCAACAGCGTACTGCCAAGGCTCAACACCAGCGGCACGCTGATCAGGATACTGAGGGTGGAATGTGCAACGGCCTGGCTGGCCAGCTCTCCCTCGGTGTCGTACTGTTTTGCCAGCACGGCCGTCAGGCTGCCTGCCGGGCAGGAGGCCAGAATCAGGATCGCCATGCACAGGGTGCGGTCCAGCGGCAGGAAGTACAGCGCCGCCAGGAAGCCCAGCGGGAACACGACGCACCGCAGGGCCGTGATGAGCCATACCATGGGGTTCGTGACCAGTTTTTTCAGGTCACTGCGGGCCAGCATGCTGCCTGCGATCATGAGGGCCAGCGGCGTGGTGGTGTTGCCCACCGCCTTGCAGAAGCTGTCCAGAATGGCGGGCAGCCGCAAGCCGGTCACCAGCATGACCACCATGATGGCGGTGGTGATGTTGGTGGGGGTAAGGAATGCTTTGATGCTCACCTTGGCTTCCGGGTCGAACAGGTGCTGTACATAAGTAAAGAACAGGATGTTGTAGGCCATGATGCCGGCGGCACCGTACAGGGCACCCGCCTCGCTGCCCAGCAGGGCGCTGATGAGTGGGATGCCGATGAAGGCGCTGTTGGGCATGACGGCGGCACCCACCAGCACGGCCTTCTGGCCGCGGGTCAGGTGCATGGCCCTGCTCAGCACAAGGCAGATGCCGATGGTGAGGATGTAGAAGATCTCCAGCACCACATAGCCTTTGAGCATGCCGGCCACGGCCTCGCGGCCGCCGTCGATGCTGGCACTGGCCAGCAGGGTGCAGGGCAGGGTGACCGACATGACCAGGTTGGACAGGAACTTGCTGTTCCTGTCATCCATGATGCCCAGTTTGGTCACGGCTGCACCGGTGCCGATTTCCAGAAAGATGATCAGGATCTGCTGCAGAAGAATCGCGATCGACATGGCAGCTCCTTACACTGTCAGCACCATACCGGCACCGGTCGTGGTGCGCCGGTCGTGGTCAATGGCGACCTGGCCGTTGACGATGCACCAGTCCAGACCGGTGGCCTTCTGGGCAGGATTCGTGAAGGTGGCATGATCCGTGAACTTCTTCGGATCGAATACCAGTATATCAGCATAGTTGCCTTTCTGCAAGCTCCCTCGTCCGACCAATCCCATTCTTGCGGCGGGCTGGCTGGTCATCCGGCGGATGGCCTCCTGCATCGTGTAGATGCCGCGCTCGGCCACATACTCCCGCAGCACCTTGGGGAAGGCACCGAACATGCGGGGGTGGGGCGTGTCGGTCTTGGCATAGATGGCATCGGAGATGATATTGGACCAGGGCAGACGCGCCACCGTATCAATATCATCCTGGCTCATGGACATATTGATGATGGCAGTCTTACCGTCCTCGCTGTGCATCAGGTAGGCGGCCAGTGCAGCGGCGTCCTCAAAGCCGAATTTCTCGGCAGCCTCCGTCACCCGCATGCCCAGGAACTTCTCGTTTTCGGGCCGGACCACGCCGCTGATGATGATGCGGTCCCAGCCCAGCGTGATGCAGAAGTTGTCCCAGTCGTCGTACAACACACTGCTGGTACGGCGGAACTCCTCCACACCTTCGGGGGTGCCCAGTTTTTCCAGCGCACGGGTCATGTTGCCGGCCACGAACACCGGGGGCAGCATGGTGGTCAGGGCCGTGCTGCCGCCCTCGTAGGGGTAGAAGTCCACGGTCACGTCCATGCCCTCGGCGCGGGCGGCTTCGATGTCGGCAATGGCGGTGTGGATGTCCTTGCCCCAGTTCTTCATGCCGCAGCTCTTGAAGTGGCTGATCTCCAGGGCACAGCCCACGCGGCGGGCGATCTCGATCACCTCGCGCACGCTCTGCACCATGCTGTCGCCCTCACCGCGGATGTGGGTGGTGATCACCCGGTGGTAGCGGCCCACCGGCTCCAGAATGTAGGCAAATTCATCGGTGGAGGAGTAGCACTCCGGCAGATACATGATGCCCAGCGACACACCGGGAGCACCGGCGGCCATGGCGTCCTCGATCAGAGCACGGGCGTCGTCCAGCTCCTGCTGGGTGTAGGGAGTGTCGGCAAAGCCCTTGACACAGATCTTGACGGTGCCGGTGCCGATCATGGCGGCAACATTCAGGGGCAGCGCGGTCTTGTGCAGGGCAGCCAGATAATCACGGTAGGTGTGGGGGCCGTCCAGGCCGATGGGGCCCATGACGGCTTCTTCAAAGGAATAATACTCCTTTGCCGCCTCGTCCGATTCCGGCCGGGGGGTCATGCTGATGCCGCAGTTGCCTGCCACTGCCGTGGTAATGCCCTGGGCCAGCTCCACCTCGCCAAAGTGCGGGTCGTTGAGGGGCTTTGCGTCGTGGTGACGGTGGATATCCACAAACCCCGGGGTCACCGCCTTGCCGGTGGCGTCGATGACCTGGTCTGCAGGCTCTGTGATGCCCGGAGCGATCTGGGCAATGCGGTCGTCCTGCACCAGCAGGTCTGCCTGGTAGGGCTGGCCCCCCAGGCCGTCGTATAGGGTGCCGTTCTGGATCAAAATACGTTTCATGATAAGTTCCCTCTTGCTATGAATTTGCCCTGCGGCAAGGCGACCCTGCCGCAAACGATGAAAGGGGCAAGGGCGTATGCCCTCGCCCCTTTCGGAGAAACAGATTTACAGTTTGCCGGCTCAATAGATCTTACAGATCTTCTTCCTCAGCAGCAGCCTCAGCAGCAGCGACCTTTTCCACGACAGTGCCGCGGCGGTCATCCATAACGTGCTTCAGGCGCACATCGTCGGGAGTGGTGTCAGCAGGGAACATGAGAGAGACCACGATGCCGAACACCAGAGAAATGATGGTAGCAGGCACAGCCGGACCACCCATGGTGGCGTTGATCCAGTTCTTGAAGGAAGGCAGCACCAGAATCAGCACGCCCAGCAGAGTGCCGGAGCCGATGCAGGCCAGACCGCCCTGCCAGTTGACACGCTTCCAGAAGCGGCCCAGCAGCATAGCCACAGCCACGCCGGGCAGGAAGGCGCCCACGATGGTGGAGATGTAGCCGATAACGTCGTTGACGAACAGGGTGATAAAGAAGGCAGCGCCCAGGGTGCAGATCAGAGCGATACGGCTGAACTTGGCGTAATCCTCTTCCTTGATGGTCTTGCCGGTGACGCTGGGGTACACGTCGGTGAGCAGGATGGTAACGCCGGAGATGGCGTCGGAGTCACCGGAGGACATGGTAGCGGACAGGCCGCAGATCATGAACATCATGCCGATGATCGGGGGCAGTGCGTTGGTAGCCATGTAAGCAAAGGCGTAGTCGCCGCTGGCCAGGGTGTCACCATTCATGGTGGCGATGGTGAAGCAGCTCATGCCGATGATGGCGGTAACAAAGCTCCAGCCGAACAGCAGGATGCCCTGGCCCAGGAAGGCCTTGCGAGCAGTCTTTTCGTCCTTGGAGGTGTAGATACGGGTACGATGGGTGGGGGTACCGATAACGCCCATGGCTGTGGACAACACCAGTGCTATGGCAGCCATGACACCGTAGGAGCCCAGGCCGTAGAAGGTCATTGCGCCGGGCTTGCCAGCAGCGGTGAAGGTATCCACCACGTTCTGATAGCCGCCTGCCAGGGGGATGGCACGGATAGCGATGGTCAGGAAGCCGATGAGGATGGCGATGAACTGGACAGCGTCGGTGGTAACAACGGCCATGTAGCCGCCGATGAACACGTAGATGCCGAAGCCCAGAACGGTGATGATCTTACAGGTAACGTCCGGCAGCTGGGTGACGTAAGCCAGGTACTTGGCACCGCCGTTCAGGTGGTTGCCCAGCCAGATGATCTCGATGACGAACATCATGAAGCCCATGACCTGGCGGATGATCTTTTTGCCGCCGTAGTAATACTGTGCTTCCTCAGACATGGTCAGGAAGCCCTTGTTCTTTGCCTTGGTGAACAGCAGCATGGAAAGGATACCTGCCGATGCGCCCAGGCCGTAGATGGCGCCGCCCCAGCCGTGGTTGAAGCCGTTGCCGATGGCACCCATGGAAGAACCGGTGCCGATCATGGTAGCACCCACGGTGCAGAAGATCAGGAAGAAGCCGAGGTTGCCGCCGCCGGTCAGGAAGCTGCTGCCCTCATTTTTGCCGCGGCTGGTGATCCAGCCCACAAAGATCATAAAGCAGATCCATGCGATAAAGCCGCCAATAAACAATGGGATGTATTTGGGATCCAACATAGTTTCATTTCCTCCTTAGAATCATTTTCCTCAGCCCGGCGCAGGGTCCGCTCGGGCCGATATGGCTGTCAAACATTTCCCCGCTGCGGGCCGGCACCGTGGGGTCGTTGTCCGACAACAACTTCGCTGTCCTAAATTTACCAATTTTCTTTCCATCCGTCAATAGTTTTTTAACATTTTCTGCACAAATATGGATTTTCGGCGCATGTTATAATTTTTTGTTCCTCGTCTTGTCATTTCCACGAAAAGCAAACTGCCCCTTGCAGTCTATTTTCCGGTGTCGTATACTGAAATTGGAGCAGGGATTTACAGAAAAAATTACAAGTTCCCTTTAAAAGCAACGATGTTGCGCTTATTTTTAATCGTTTGCAATTTATTAAGTTGTCCGACAATGCCGTCGCAGGCCCCAAAAGTGTCTGCATCCCGTGCAAAAGGCAACGATCGGCGGCGCTCCGGCCGCCGAAAAAAGGGCGGACGGCCTGCAGTTTTCAGCCGTCCGAACCAGAAAGCGCACAATTTTTGTTCAGATATCGGAACGCAAGTCCCAATATAGCCCGATATCCGAACACATCCGGTGTTTTCAGGATTCCTGTGCGGAACACATCGGAACACTTTCGTCGTTTTCCCGACCTGGTCCGAATGCCTCTCAGAGGCCCTATATATAAGGAAAGGAAGTGAGACCCATGCCTTCCGGAGATGCCCACCGTTCCCTGGCCCGGGCCCTGGATATTCTGGAGCTGTGCAGCCTGAACGGCAGCGGTTACACCCTGACCCAGCTGTCGCAGCATCTGGGCATTGCCAAAGGCAGCATCTCCCCGCTGCTGCACACCCTGCGGGACCGCGGCTACCTGACCCTGGACGACCAGGATCATCACTACCGCATCGGCCGCATGGCGTTCCGCATTGGGAACACCTATCTGGACGAAGCCAGCGCCCTGCGGGAGATCCACCGCCTGATGCACGACATCGTGACGGCCTGCCACGAGACATGCCACCTCGGCAGCCTGAAAAACGGGGATGTCTATTACCTCAAAAAGGTGGAGACCCCGCTGCGCAGCCGTACCGTCACGGTGGAGGGCCGCAGCCTGCCGGCCTACGCCACCGGCGTGGGCAAGGCTCTGCTGGCCGACTACCAGCTGCCCCAGCTCAAGGCCCTGTATTACGACGGCTTGTACCCGCTGACCGAGCACACCATCACCGACTTCCGCCTCCTGGCCGACCAGCTGGCCGAGATCCGGGCCAGCGGCTTTGCCTACGAGTGTGAGGAGAGCACCCGGGGCATCCGCTGCATCGGCGTGCCGCTGCGCAAAAGCGGCAAAGTGGTGGCCGCGCTGAGCGTTGCCTTCCCGCTGGAGCGCTACAGCGACGCTGCCGCCGCCAGCGCCCGGCAGGCGCTGGACGAAGCCCGGCGTCAGATCGAACGAATGCTTTGCAGCGTAGAGCTGCAATTCTGAGCCTTACTTATAAGAAAAGGAGTGTTTTTATGCCACAGTTGATCACCATCGGCGAAACCATGGCCGCCTTCACCCCGGACAGCGTGGGTGCCCTGCGCTATGTGCAGAACTTCGGCATCCGCACCGCCGGTGCCGAGAGCAATGTAGCCGTGGGTCTGGCAAAGCTGGGCCTGGAGGCCGCCTGGGTCAGCCGCCTGGGCACCGACGAGTTTGGCTGCTTTATCCGCAACCAGCTCCGTGCCGAGGGCGTGGACTGTTCCCGCGTCATCTACGACCCCGACCACCGCACCGGCATCATGTTCAAGGAGACCGGCGTGGGCGAGACCAAAGTGTTCTACTACCGTGAGAACAGCGCCGCCAGCCACCTGTGCCCCGAGGACGTGACCCCCGCCCTGCTGGACGGCGTGAAGGTGCTGCACATGAGCGGCATCACCCCCGTGCTGAGCGAGAGCTGCCTGGCCATGACCAAAGCCGCCTTTGCTCTGGCCAAGGAGAAAGGCGTTGCCATCAGCTTTGACCCCAACATCCGCCGCAAGCTGTGGCGTGGGCAGGACTACGCCCCCCTGATCCGGGAGCTGACCCTGCAGAGCGAGATCGTGCTGCTGGGCCTGGACGAGGCCGACGCCCTGTTCGGCCTGCGCGACCCGGATGCCATCTTCGATCTGCTGTTCCGCGACGGCTGCGCACAGTATGTGGCCATCAAGGACGGCGGCAACGGTGCCTGGGTGGCCGACAAGACCACCCGCGAAAAGCTGCCGCCCTACCCCTGTAAGCCCATTGAGCCCATCGGCGCCGGTGACGGCTTCAATGCCGGCTTCCTGGCCGGCATCCTGCAGGGCCGCGATGTGGTCACCGCAGGCCGCATGGGTGCCATCTGCGGCGCCCTGGCCACCCAGACCCCGGGCGACGTGGAGGGCTACCCCGACGCCGCCCAGATGGAAGCTGCCCTCACCGGCGCTGCCATCACCTACCGCTGATCCGCTGAAACCACCGGTTTCATTTTTTGCCGAAAGGAGTTTTTTGTATGGACACTTACGATCTGGTTTCCAAGCATCCGCTGCTGGCCATCCTGCGCAACGTTCCGCTGGAAAAGACCATTGATTACGCCGAGGCCGCCGTGCAGGGCGGTGCCCCCTTCTTTGAGGTGGCACTGAATAGCCCCCACGCCCTGGAGCAGATCACGATGCTGCGCACCCATTTCGGGGACCGCTGCACCGTGGGGGCCGGCACCGCCATCACCGTGGAGCGCTGCAAAGCCGCTCTGGACGCCGGTGCACAGTTCCTTCTGACCCCCGGCACCCCGCTGGATGTGTTCAGCTACTGCGCCGAGAACGACATCGCCCTGCTGCCCGGCGTGCTGACCCCCACCGACGTGGCCACCAGCCTGCAGTTCGGCTACAAGACCATGAAGCTGTTCCCGGCCGGCAGCATGCCCCGCCACTACGTCAAGGACCTGCAGGGCCCCTTTGACGGCACCAACTACATGGCCATCGGCGGCGTGAGCCCCGCCAACATCCGCGAGTTCTTTGACGCCGGCTGCATCAGCGTAGGCCTGGCCTCCAGCCTGATGCCCAAGGACGCCGTGGCCGCCAACGACTGGGAAGCCTGCGCCGCCTACGTCCGCGGCATGGTGGACCAGATCCAGCGCTGAACCTGAACCCATTGAAACCTTCTGCAATACAAGAGAAAGGATGATTTCCCATGAAGATCGTTGAAGTCAACACCTATACCGTCCGTCCCCGCTGGGGCTTTGTTGAGATCGTGACCGACGAGGGCCTGACCGGCTGGGGCGAGCCCGTGCTGGAAGGCCACTGCGCCACCGTTCTGGCCTGTGTCCAGGAGATGAAGCCCTACCTCATCGGCAAGGACCCCATGCGCATTGAGGACTTTTCCGCTGTGCTGTACCGCGCCGGGTTCTACCGCGGCGGCGGCGTGCTGATGAGCGCCATTGCCGGCATTGATCAGGCCCTGTGGGATATCAAGGGCAAGTTCTTCAACGCCCCGGTCTACCAGCTCATGGGCGGTGCCTGCCGCGACAACATGCGCGTGTACAGCTGGATCGGCGGCGACCGCCCCAGCGACGTGGGTTCTGCTGCTCTGGAGCGCAAGAATGCCGGCTTTACCGCCATCAAGATGAACGCCACCGAAGAGCTGCAGATGATCGACACCTACGACAAGGTGGACGCCGTTCTGGAGCGCGTGGCCGCCATCCGGGAGAGCTGCGGCAAGTATTTCGGCATCGCCATCGACTTCCACGGCCGTGTGCACAAGCCCATGGCAAAGGTCCTGGCCAAGAAGCTGGAAGAGTTCGACCCCATGTTCATCGAGGAGCCCGTCCTGTGCGAGAACATGGAGGTGTTCAAGGAGATCGCCGCTGCCTGCAATGTGCCCATTGCCACCGGCGAGCGTCTGTTCACCAAGTATGACTTCAAGCGCCTGCTGCAGGCCGGCGGTGTGGACATCATCCAGCCAGATCTGAGCCACGCCGGCGGCCTGACCGAGGTCAAGAAGATCGCCTCCATGGCCGAAGCCTACGACGTTGCCCTGGCTCCCCACTGCCCGCTGGGCCCCATCGCTCTGGCCAGCTGCCTGAACGTGGACGCCACCTGCTACAACGCCGTGATCCAGGAGCAGAGCATCGGCATCCACTACAACGTGGGCAAGAGCGTGCTGGACTATGTCAAGAACCAGGACGACTTCAAGTTCGTGGACGGCCGCGTGCAGCTGCCCGTCCGTCCCGGTCTGGGCGTGGACGTCAACAAGGAACTGGTGCTGGAGGAGAACAAGACCCCGCACGAGTGGAAGAACCCCGTCTGGCGTCACAAGGACGGCAGCGTTGCCGAGTGGTAATGCATCCCGCCGCCTGAGTTAACACAGAAAAACAGCCCGCATGGCAGGAGCATCGTGCTCCGTCATGCGGGCTGTTTGCGTTCGATTTACTCTTTTTCTTCCGGTTCTTCGGGCTTGGTCAGCTCCTTGAGCTGCAGCACCCATTCCGGCACTTTGGGAGCAAGGGGCGGTTCACCGCTGCGGGCGCGGTGCATCTTCCGGTACAGGTCGCGGTTGTAGGAAAGGTGCAGGGTCATGGCATCCCGTGCCCAGGTGCTGTCGCCGCACTTGATGGCCTCCAGTACAGCCTTGTGGGTGTCCAGGGTCTCCTGCAGCAGAGTGCGGTGGGTACCCTCGGTGAACACCTCCACCGACGCCGTGATGATGGGAGCCAGCTGGGGAGCCACCAGATTGCCGCTGGCGCGGGCAATGGTCCGGTGGAACTTCATATCCTCGTCCAGATAGTCCTGCCCATGCAGGATGTGGTATTCCATGAGGTTGTACAGCGATTCCATCTCGGCGATGTCCTCCGGGGTGGCATGGCGCGCCGCCAGCGCGGCAATGGCCGGCTCGATGATGTTACGCACCTCCAGCAGGTCGAAGGCCAGACGCTCCTTGTCCTCAATGAAATCCAACCCCAGCGGGTCATCCGCCAGGCCGGGCTGGTCGGTCACAAAAGAGCCCGCGCCGTGGCGCACGGTCAGAATGTTCTGTGACTCCAGCCGCTTGATGGCCTCGCGCACAGTACTGCGTGCCACACCCATCTCGCGGGCAAGCGCTGTTTCAGTGGGCAGCTTGTCGCCGCTCTTCAGTTTTTCTTCCAGAATGTAGTCCTTGATCCGCTGTGCAACCTGTTCGGCCAGCGGTCGGCTGGAATCGTACCCCGCAGTCTCCATAAAAACCTCTTCCTTTGGCGTTTTGCTCTGTTCTATCTTTCATTATACCGGAAATTTCTGGCAGTGTAAAGCAACGCCGTGCAGAAACCTTCGCTCCGGCAGCAAAGGTTTTTGTTTTATGCAAAAGCGGCCGGTGTTTCCCGCACCGGCCGCTTTGTGTTATACTGAACAGGTCACAGGGGCAGCTCCAGCTGACGGCAGTAGTCCACGATGTGGTGGAACATCTGCTCCACGGCGGGAGCCATGGAGGCCGGGCGCTGCACGGCCAAGCCCACCACGCGGTACTCCTCCGGCTCGATGGGATACACCTTGACGGCGGCCTTGCAGTCCCGCAGCAGCATCTGCGGCATGATGGAGATGCCCAGTCCGGCCTCCACCATGGCGATGTTGGACTGGTCGTCGATGACATGGCAGCGGCGCTCGGTGCTGATCTTGTACTTCTTGAGGAACTGCCGCATCTCGGCGTCGGTGGCATCGCACTGCACCACAAAGCTCTGGCCGTTCATCAGAGCAGGGGTCATCACGCCGCCCTGGGGTTCGGGCCAGTCCTGCGGCACGATGCACAGCAGCGGCTCCCGAAACAGCTCGGTGAGGTTGAATTCCTCCTTGCAGGTGGAGGAAAGGAACGCAATGTCCACCTGCCCGGTGCGCAGCCACTCCTTGACATCGTCGTAGGTGCCCTGATACACTTCAATTTCGATCTGAGGGTACTGGGCCGCGAAGCTCTTGAGCAGGCCCGGCAGCAGCGAAGCGCACACCGAGTTGAATGCACCCAGCTTCACCTTGCCTTTTTCCAGGCCGTTCAGGCGGGCAATGCTCTGCTTGAGTGCCTCGTCACTGTTGAGCACCGCACGGATGGACGGGTACAGCGAAGCACCATAACTGGTCATGGATACGCCGTTTTTGCCGCGGTTGAACAGGGCAAAGCCCAGTTCCTCCTCCATCACGGCAATGGCGTGGCTGATGGCCGAAGGGGTCAGATGCAGCTGCTGGGCCGCTTTGTTGAAGCTGCCCTGCCGTGCCACTGCATCAAAGATCTCGTAGGAAAAAAGCGTCATGCCCCAAAGCCTCCTTCCTGATTATTCTGGTTCGGAGACGCCCGATTCTCTGTGAATCTTTTTCATCTTTCGTTTGAGATAGTTCAATTATCTTCTTGATTGTACTATCCCGCGCCTTTTCTGTCAAGCGTTTTTGCCCCGATTTTTGCACGCTCTGTGCAGATTTTGCCGCGATTTCTGCAGGAAACGCCGCCTTTCCTTCGTTATAGTTCCTGTAACGATTTTTTGCAAGCTGAACGAGGTGTTCTTTATGACTGCACTTTCCCCGCGCCGCACCTTCAGCGGCACCGCTCTTAAAACCATTGCCTGCATCACCATGCTGGTGGATCACATCGGTGCGTCCTGCATCGAGGCGGGCCTCCTTACGCCCGGGCTGGATGCCGGCACCCTCTCCCAAAACGCCCTTTCTGCCTACCCGCTGTACCGGCTGGACATGGTGCTGCGCTTCACCGGACGGCTGGCCTTTCCGCTGTTCTGTTTTCTGCTGGTGGAGGGCTTTGTGCACACCCACAACGTCAAAGTCTACCTTGGGCGGCTGGTGCTGTTCGGCCTTTTGAGCGAGGTGCCTTTTGACCTTGCGTTCTTCCGCACCCCCTTTTACCCGGGCTCGCAGAACGTTTACTGGACGCTGGCGCTGGGCGTGCTGGCCATGGCGGGGCTCAAGCGCTTTGAAAAGGAAAACGGCCTGCCCGGCTGGCAGGGGCTTGTGTGGGCGGGCGGGTGCGCCGCGCTGGCGCTGGCTGCCAATACCGACTACAGCGCCAGTGGCGTGCTGATCATCTGCGCCTTATACCTCACCCGCGCAGACCGCAAGCGGCAGTGCCTTGTGGGCGCAGTGCTGTTTTTATTCGAGCTCACCGCTCCGCTGGCCTTTGTGCTGGTCTGGTTCTATAACGGACAGCGCGGTGCGTGCAGTCCGCTGCAGAAAAAGGCCTTTTACTGGTTCTACCCAGTGCATCTGGCCCTGCTGGCCTGCATCACCAACCTGCTGCTGTGACGCGGAAAAGGGCACCGGCCTTTCAAAAGCCGGTGCCCCTTCTTTTTTGCGTGCAAAAATGGAAAAAGCCCGGTGATCTCAATGGATCATCGAGCTTTTTCTTGGCGGAGTAGGAGGGATTTGAACCCTCGCGCCGTTGTTTAGACGACCTACGCCCTTAGCAGGGGAGAAAAATCAAGCACTTTCAAACGAACTGCCGCACAAAAAAGGAGTGCTCATGTAATGTTTTGGAAGTGCATTTTCTCGTCATCTGCCATCAATCCCCCATTTTATGCCCCGCCGCATTTCAGCAAATTCCGACCCTTTGCAACGTTTTTCAGCGCTTTTGGCACAATTCGACACTTTTCGTTTACACTCTTTCTTGGATATTCCACAAGTCGGAAAGGATGTGTTTAAAAGTGCCAATCACTGATTCTTCCACACTCTCGCTGCGCATTGCTCAGACACTCCGGCCTCTGGGCATCATCCGCAGTATGCGTTCTTACTCCATCATTGCCGACTGCCTGCGGCTTATCTGGGAACAAGAGGACCGGCTGGAAGCTGTCCAGAAAGAGGTCTATGAGCCGATTGCTGACAAGCAATGCAGTGACTGGACGGCCATTCAAAGCACCATCCGGCGTGCCGCGCAGACCGCATGGCACACCAACCCTTCCCGTGTGCAGGAGCTGGCTGGCTATCCGTTGGACGGCTGCCCCAGTGCTGTACAGTTCCTCGAAATGCTGTACAACGATCTTGCACGCGGCTGATCACTTCAACTTGTTCATCGCGTCCAGCTTTTCTTCCAGCGGGATGTGAGTGTAGCCCAGCGTGACCGCATAGTCCGTGTGGCCCAGCACTTCCTTTATAATTGCCGGGGCGACCTTCTCCACAGCCAGCAGCGTGGCCGTGGTGTGGCGCAGGCAATATGGCGTCATGTCTGGCTGCAGACCCACACGCTGGGCCATGTCGTGCCACTCGGCATAGAAGGTTTTCTCGTCCACCTCGCACAGGCGCTTGGTGCCGCTACGGTAGGCTTCCCGCACAAGGGGCATGATCTTGTCCGGGAAGATGATCTGCCGGGCCTTGCCGGCATCCGTTTTGATGCCGCCGGTGCAGTACTGTTCAGCCAGGTGGGTGTTCGCTTTCAGAATCGTGAGCATCTCACCGGTGCGCATTCCGGTGTAGGCCATGATGAGCCAGTACCGGCTAAACTCGTGGCCGGCATCGTAGTCCTGCCAGATCCGCTGCACCTCGTCCTCGGTCAGGGCGGTGCGTGTGCTGGCGCTGATCGGCGGCAGATCTAGCAGCTTGGAGTAATCCTTATCGGCATACTCGTACTTGAGGGCCAGCGTGTACATCTTGCCCAGCAGGGCCTTGATATCCCGCTTGGGGTAGTACCCGCCCTCGCGGGCGTCCACGATCGGCTGCAGGTGCGCATAACGCAGGTTCCGGATCTTGGCGTTCTTCAGCGGCTCCAGCGCCGCCCAGGCTGTGCGGTAGTGGCTGGCCTTGTCCTTGCTCAGCTTGGGCAATGTCTGCGCACAGATCATCTCCCACAGCTCCTGCAGGGTGGCATCCTGGGCAAATTCCTGCCCGTTCAGCACCAGCTCCCGCATCTCCGGCAGGGCCTGCACGGCATCCCGCTTGGTCTTGAAGCCGCTGCGGATCTTATGGTAACGCACACCATCCTTATAGATGTTGATCTCGGCACGCCACTTGCCGGCATTTCCGTACTGGTAGACACTCCCCTCCCCGTTCGACCGGGCACGGGGCTTCCGTGTGGTCACCAGCTTTGCGCCGCACCAGCAGCACCATGCTGCACCGTCCGGCAGCTCCTTGTGGCATTTCGGGCATTCAAACATTCTTTTCACCTCCAGAAGGGTACACTTTGACAAGCCTGCCCTTTTGGAGTACAATAACAGTTGGTTAGGTTGTCTTGTACCCTTGTGGGCAAGCCATTCTGCAAACGCTCTCGGTGTTGGTAGCACCGGGGGCGTTTTTGTTTTGTTTGCAAGTCAAAATCATGCTATACTTTAGCATAATTTTGATGTATAATAATAACAAGGAAACTAATCGAAAGGAGCCATCTCCGTGAATTCCCTCAAAATCCACATAAAAGATAAATACTCTTTTATCGCCGTCAACGGCACCGAAATCAGCAATGTGCTTGCTTACGAAGTCAAGCAGGATAGTGATCACTGGGGTGCGCACGTTCGACTTGATTTCATTGCTGATGGTGACGTCGATCTTGACATCAGCCAGACAGCTTCGCCGCAATAACATCCTTTGCGATATCTGCCAGTGCTGTCAGGGCCACTGTTCCAAGCGCTTTTGCCCGCTTTTTCACCTTGTCCCATACCGTTGCGTCTCTGATCTGATCAAGAAAGCCGTGCCCTTTATAAGTCATTCCATGGACCGTCACACCAACGTGACGAATATAGCGGTCTTTCTCAATCTCCAGATAACCTGCATCACCCAGCATATAGCAGGCATAGCAGATTTCATCCTCTGTGTAGGCTGGCAGCTTCGCATGAAGCGTTTTCTCCGTGATGTGATCCGCCAGCCCTGCAGCCTCGACCTGCAGCAGCACATCACGGATACAATCCTGATTTAAAGTCAATTCCATTTTCCTCCTTTTCTGCCCGGTCATGCTGCAACATGGCCGGGCGTTTTTTGTTTTGTTCAACTACCGAGGATTCCTCGGCAACTCATAATAAAGCGACCCCGCCATGGTACGCATCATTGAGAGGCGTGGCGGGGTTTCACCCCACCCAGTGGGTCCAGCCCACGGCCTTGCCCTCGATCTGCACGTCGTTCAGTTCCGGGCCGGTGTAGACCATGGGCGCATAGGCGGCGTTTGCGGGCATCAGGGTCAGGGTGCCGTTCTGGTAGTACACCCGCTTGAGGGTGGCTTCCTCGCCGATGCGCACCGCGGCGATCTCGCCGTTCTCCACCTCGGGCTGGATGCGGATATACACCACGTCCCGGTCATGGATGCCGGCACCCTCCATGCTGTCGCCGTGGCAGGTGAGGGAGAAATCGCACCGGATGTTCTCCGGCACGTCCACGATTTTTTCAATGTTCTGCTGGGCCAGGATGGGCGTGCCGCAGGCGATCGAGCCCACCAGCGGGATCTTCTTCATCTTGGGCATCGGCTCAAACCCCTTCGGGATGGGACGGGGTGCGGGGGCGGGCTGGGAGCGCTCCGCTTCCATTGGTACATCATAGCCCATGAGCCATGCCGGATTCACGTCCAACGCCTCAGCAAAGACCTGCACACGGTTTTGCTTTGCCTCATAGCGTCCATTTATATAACAACTTATAGTGCCTTCTGCTACCTTCGTTTTCTTGGAGAGGTCTGCGGCCTTCATCCCTCGTGCCTCGAGAGCCTGTGATAGCCGACTTGCGAAATCGCTCTTTTTCATTTGAACGTACCTCCGTCATGTCTTATTCACAGTATAGCGCCATTTTATAGAAAACGCAAGATATTTTTCAAAAATCTTTAGAAAACGTATTGACTTTAGAAATCGCAAGTTGTATAGTATTGGCAAGGAGGTGATACAAATGGATTACTTAAATCTGCTTGGCCGCATCCGCGCCAGAGGTATGACGCAGAGCGATGTTGCGCAGAAAATCGGCATTTCTCCTACAACTTTAAACAAAAAGTTGCGTGGTCACACGGACTTCACTCAGACCGAAATCCGTGATTTATGCCGTGTCCTCGCAATCCCTGACGCAGAAATCCCCGCTTATTTTTTTGCCGCAAAACTTTAGTTTTCGCAAGTTCATTCCAAAGGAGGTGAAGAAGATGAAGGAACTTTCGGATATTCCTGCGTACCCCGTGACGCTCTCGCTCATGGAGCGACCGCCCCGAAATGACGCAGAACGTGCCGTGCGGGGGATTTACAAAACCGCTGACTGCAACGAGGTAGCAAAAAAGCTATCCAGCGGCAACTGGATAGCTTTTGATGCAAAGATTGCGGCAGACGGCTCTATCGTCTACGTTTTGGGCTGGGTGTGACATCCTTTGTCTTTAGCTCCACTTCCGGCCCATCCGGTGCAGCCGGTTCGCCCGACTGTTTCCAGTACAGCGTACATTCCGTGTACTGTTTGTTGATTCCCGGCAGAATCACTTCATGTTCACTCTCAAGCGTCCAACCGCTTTTTATGTACCGCTGTGCATCATCTTTGTGCGTTACCACAACGCGATTCATGATTACCACCTCCTTCCTGTTTTTATTGTATCGCAGGAGCGAGGTGCACACAAGGAGGTGAAGAAGATGGACAACAACAAAAAGCCCAGCGAACCTGTGGAAGAGGAACGCTGGGCGCTGAAAGATGTACCGACTTCGCAGCTTGTGGAAGAGTTGGTCAACCGGACTGGCGTGACGGCAGAGAGTAGCTGGTGGTGCAGAATGTCGAGCTACCATATCATAATTCGGATAAATCTGAATAAGGAGGATTGTCCACAGTGTTTACGCTAAAGCTGATTCCGATACTCTGGGCTGTCATCGTCTTGTGCAATCTGCTCACAAAGAAACTCGTGCCGGATCTCATGACGTGGTATCCCATCTACTCCATCATTGTTGGTGCGTTGACGACTGTGCTCCTCGTAGCTCTCGCATTTTAACAATGATTCTATTCAGCAATTCCACTTTTCTTACAAGCAAATCATCATAGCTTTCTCTACGTTGCGCGAGCTTTTCCAACAAAACCATATCAGCGCGTAATTCTTCTGGTACATAGTACATTGCAAGAGCCGAATGCTCTCCAAAGGTTTGAATGCTTTCTTTGGTCTGATATTGAATCGCAGCACCGGCAGCTCGAATATAACCTTCATATATTTCGCATTCTCGCTTTTGCTGTGCTTCGCGTTCCTGATGTTCATACTCCAATTTTTTCATTTCAAGCTGATGTTGATTGTTGAAGAAGGCTGTTAAAGCCGGAGAAAACAATGCACAGATTGCTACAACCATCGCTACCAACGATGACCAGTCTGAAACAGACATTCCCGCATTTGCCGTAGGTTCCATTATTTCCACCTCCCTTCTGCCCCTCTATTCTACCGCAGAAGGGAGCCACCCACAAGGAGGTCAAACCCACATGAACGACTTAACCACATTCTCAAACCCCAAGTTCGGGCAGGTGCGCACCGTGGAGATCAACGGCACGCCCTGGCTGGTCGGCAAGGACGTTGCCATTGCACTGGGGTACAAGAATCCCAGCAACGCCATTCTCAAGCACGTTGACGACGAGGACAAACGACTTGAGGTTCTGCCGCAAGGGGCAGATACCCAAAAAAGGGATGTGCCCTCTGCAAGCGCTGGGATCGTGAAACACGACACCCTCTCCGGTGCCACTAAGACCGCCCTCATCAACGAGAGCGGCCTGTACAGCCTGATTTTGAGCAGCAAGATGCCCAAGGCCAAGGCCTTCAAGCACTGGGTCACCAGCGAGGTGCTGCCCGCCATCCACAAGACCGGCGCATACGAGAGCTTCCAGGCCAAGCAGCACATCGAGCAGCTGGAAGCCACCAACACCCGGCTGAACGCCGCCATTCAGGCCGTGAGCGAAGCCAAGGCCGCCCTGGCCAACGTCACGGCCATGCGTGACGACTTCATCAAAGACCGGGACGATTTCAAGGAACACTTCCAAAAGTGGAAGTCCCTGTACGGCGGTGCCTGCGACCGGCTGCGCAGAGCGGAGAACCTTGTGCAGCAGGCGCAGGGCGAGCTGAACAGCCGCATTGACCAGCTGAGCATCGTAGCCTTTGGCCTGCCGGGCTTTGACGAGATCATGCAGACGGCGATGGAGATCGCCCTGCCGGACAAGAAGGAGGAATGATCTATGGAAAAGACCCCGTTCCCCGCCACGCTGGACGAGCTGGAGACCTACCCCCAGCAGACCCTGACCGCCGAGCAGGTGGCGCAGTTCCTGGGCTGCAGCGTGCAGTCCATCCGCAGCCAAGCGCAGATCGACGCCGGAGCCCTGGGCTTCCCGGTGATCCTGTACGGCAGCACCATCCGCATCCCGCGTCTGGGCTTTATCTACTTCATGCGCTATGGCCGCACCAGCGTCCAGAAGCGCAGCTACAAGTAAGGAGGACATCATGACAACCACCATCATCCCCGCCAGAGAGCGGGCGCAGGCCCCCATCGGCCTGCCGTACATTGCACCGCTGTTTTGGAACAAATGGTTCCGTTGGGACGGGAGCCCGGCATCCGGCCACTACCAGCTGGGCGGACGCACTCAGGACGAGCACCACACCGGCCTGCAGGTTTTTGCAGATGGCGAGTGGCATCCGGTCGTAGGGTGGGCGTTGGATGACTGCACACCAGCAAGCGACTATTTTCAGGAGGAAGATGCATGAAAATCAAATCCACAGTTTTGCAGGTGCTGGCAGCCGCCAGTCTGGGCGCAGGCCTGCTGTATGCTATGGGCATCGAGGGCGGGGCCCAGCTGGGCGACACGATCACCGACGGCGAGTTCGTCACCGCCATGGTGCTGATTCTGACCAGCCTTGCCCTGATGCGCATCAGCTTTGCCGTGCAGGACGCCGAGGAGCGGGCCAGCAAGAAAGTCCACAAGGAGCCCCGCAACACCGTCAAGGGCAAGCGGAAGGTGGGGTAACCCCCATGCCTGACCTTGTCAACAATGCCTTTTGGTATACGGTCTGGGACGCCAAGAGCGGTGACCTGTTGGCCAGCGGCACGGCCGCCATGTGTGCCCGGCGGCTGGGCTACGCCAGCGCAAATTCTTTTTCCGCTTCCGTCTGCCACTGGCTCAAGGACGGCAGGCAGCACGTTAAGTACATTTGCCAGCGGGAGCTCATCCCGCGCAGCGAGGTGGACAGCCTGCCACGCAAACCAAAAAGGCCCGCCCGTGTTCGCAGCACGGACGAGCCCAAGGGTGATGGAATTTGCAAGCCCCATCACCCCGAAGGATAACACATTTTCGGAGGAAATGCAAATGGATATGATCAGCAAGAAGCTGGCGAACGACCGGCTGTACGCCTACCACGGCGGCCGGTTCTGGTTCTGGGACGAGGGACGCAGCATCTGGAAGGAAAGCCACCTGCTGGCCAAGAAGTACAACCTGAACCACGAATATGATAAGCTGCTCACCCCGGAGGACTTCCTGTCGGATCCGTCGCAGTTCCAGGCGCTGGAGGACTACGAGGTGGGCTACATCCTGAAGAACGCTCTGCAGAATGCTCAGCCCTGCCAGAATGCCCCCATCGACCCGGTGGAGGAAACGGCGGTGGTGCCCGCACAGGCCGCTTCCCCAGCGGCCACAGCCGAGGACAAGCCCGCTGCACCCAGCTTTGATTTTGGTGCAGATGACCAGACCAACGCCCTGCTGTTGCAGGATGCACAGACCTTCATCACCGGCAACATGGCACGCATCATGGCAGCCAAGCACGCCCACGACCTGACAGCCAATCACTACAAAGGCAGCTGGGGCAAGTGGTGCGCCGCCGTCGGCATCAGCCGGGACACCGGCGACAACATGGTGAGAGTTGCCGAACAGTTCGGCAACATCCAATTAGAGGGCAAGTCGATTTTTGATGTACAGCCCATGAAGCTGCTGTATGCAGCCGCCAAGCCGTCCACCCCGGAAGAGGTCAAACAGGCCGTGTTTACCGGCGATATCACTACTTACAAAGAGTACCAGGAGGTCATGGCTCAGCTCAAAGCCAAAGAGGACGAGCTCGCCAAGACCCAGGCGGACCTTGACCACGAGATCAGCCAGAACGATGCCCTACTGGACGAGAAGGGCCGCCTGCTCCGGGAGTGCGAAGCCAGCAAGAAAGCCCGTATGGATGCCGAGAACCGTGCCGACACGGCTGAGGGCAGTCTGACCGCCGCCATGGCCGACGTGCAGGGCCTGACCGAGCAGAACGCCAAGCTCCAGCAGAGCTACCACGATGCAGACGAGAGCCGCATTGCGGCCAACCTCCAGCGCCAGAAAGCTGAAGCTGAGCGCGACAGGGCCGAAGCCCGCGCCCACAAAGCCGAGGACGCCTTAAAGCACCAGCCCATTGCAGGCGTTGTGGACGAGGAAGAGGTGGACCGCCGTGCCGCAGAAAAGGCGTGGAGTCTTGCGGATGCCCGCAACCGGGAATTGCAGGAAGAGAATGACCGCCTGAAAAAGAACAGCGCCCAGCTGGAACGCCGGATGAAGGCCATGACCAGCCGGATGGACGACCTTGGACAGACCGACTTTGAAACCGCCAATCACTGCCCGGAGGCAATGCTTGCCATCTGGAACAGCTGCAAGGGCAGCTATTCCCGCCTGACGGGTGAGGACCTGGAAAACACCTTCTCGTACATCTGCAACACGCTGAATAGCATCCGGCAGGAAGCCGCATTGCTCTGCCGCCAGCCAGAGGGCTACGACGGAGGTGCCGCCTGATGAACCCAATGTATGACCTTGCCCTGGACGGCTACGGCCCGCCGCTGGAGCCGCCGGATGGTTATTATTTCCTGACCAACGAACAGCAGACCGCACAGGAAGCGGCGGAACAGGAGAAAGACGAAGATGACGAATGAACTGACTGTCCGGGTGGAACGCCCGGTCATTCCGGCCATGAGCTGGAATGAGGAAGAAGTCCAGAAAAATTTGGACGAGCTTCTGGCCGCCTACACCGGCCGGGTGTACACGCCGGAATCCATCAAGGACGCAAAGGCCGACCGGGCCGCCGTCAACAAGTGGGACAAGCAGCTGGGCGACGCTCTGCGGGCCGCGAAGAAGCTCTATACCGACCCGCTGGAAGCCTTTGGCCAGCGCATCAAGGCCATGCAGGCCCAGTGCAAGCAGGTGTCCGGGGCCATTGACCAGCAGGTCAAGGCCGTGGAGCAGGCCGAGCGGGAGGAAAAAGCGTCCTCCCTGCGGCTGGTCTACCGGGACTGCATCGGGGAGCTGGAACCGCTGATCTCTTTTGACCGGCTGCTGGTGTCCCAGTGGCTGAACAAGACCTTTGACCTTGCCAGAGCGTCCAAGGAGCTGCGCCTGGCGGTGGAGACCCGGCGGGAAGAACTGCGCCTGATCCGGGACACCTGCGGCGATGACGCCGAAGCCTGCACCACCGAATACCTGCGGGCGTTCAGCGTCAACGACGCCCTGCACGAGCACCAGCGTCGGCAGGATGCCCGCGCCGCACAGGCCGAGGCCGAAGCCCGGCGGCAGGCCGCAGAGCGGGCAAAAGCCGCCGCACCGGTCACCGCCCCGCCTTCGGAAGAGGAACGGCAGGTGCGGGAGGAAGCCCGGCAGACCGCACAGAGCAATGCCTTTGTCACGGCTTCCGGTCGGCTGGATTGTGAGGTTCTGCAGCAGTTCGCACAGCCCGCCGCACCGGCCCGCAAACGCTATTCCTTCTGGGTGGAGTTCACCCCGGAGGACATCGCATGGTTCAAGCAGGGGGCCGCAGAGCGCGGCTTCCGGTATGGTTCTGTTAAGTAATGCAGGAGGTAATTTATATGGCATTCACTCGCAACGGCGCATCTGCGCCCACCACGTCCGCACCCGCTTCCGCCCCGGTCCAGGGCACCACAGCCCGCATGGCTGCTATGCAGCAGCGCGCCGCCCAGAGCACGGCCCTGCAGGCCGCTTCCCCGTCCGTGCCGGTGGAGATCACCGCCGCAGACGGCCAGCATTTCACGGTCAGCTTTGCCGACGTGCGCAACTTCATCTGCGCCAAGGCCACCGACGCCGAGTGCAAGATCTTTCTGGAGACCTGCAAGCAGTACCGGCTGAACCCCTTCACAAAAGAGGCCTATCTGATCCACTACGACAACAACAGCGAGGACACCCCCAGCACCATCGTCCTGGGCAAGAACTGTTACATGCAGATGGCCGAACGGCACCCGGCCTTTGACGGCTTTGAGGCCGGCATCATCGTGCTGGACACGGAAGCCGGGCAGCTGGACCACCGGGAGGGTTCCATCGTCTATGAGGGCGAGGAGCTTCTGGGCGGCTGGGCCAAGGTCTACCGGAAAGACCGCACCCGCCCCAGCTACGAGGAGGTGAAGCTGGCCGAGTACGACACCGGCAAATCCCTCTGGAAGGGCAAGAAGGCCACCATGATCCGTAAGGTGGCCCTGGTGCATGCTCTGCGGGAGGCATTTCCGTCCACCTTCGGCACCCTGTACGATGAGAGTGAAGTGCCCGTCCGGGTGGATGCCGAGGGCACGGCACGGGAGCTGGATGATGCGGCCCCTTCTCCCCGCTGGACCCGCATCCGGGACACCGCTGCCCAGGCGGACGCCCTGGCCGTGGAGGATGCCGACGAACCCGCTGACGACCCCTTTGCCGGAGGTGAGGACGCATGATCATCAAGACGAGCACCGGGGTGCTGCTCCATGGCACCCTCGCCAAGGATCCGGAGATCCGGAATGCCGGCCAGAAACAGGTGCTCAAGTTTGACATCAAGGCCCACAGCGTGAAGAACGCCGCCGGGAACTGGGAGGGCCTGTATGTGCAGGTAAACGTCTGGCACGGGCTGGAGCAGTGGGACGGGATGCTGCAGAAGGGCGACTATGTCACGGTCTATGCGCGGGAGCTGAAGAGCCGCGAATACAACGGCAAGACCTATTACAACGTGGACGCTGATGACATCCAACCCGGCGGGCTGGTGACCTTCCGGTGGATGCAGACGCTGGCCGATATGATGGCTGCCCCTGCCGTGCCGGAGATGTCCCCCACCGAGGAGGCAACGCCCTTTGACCCGCCTCCGGCCCCGGCCCCTGTGCAGACCTCTTTGCAGGGCGGCCAGATGTACCCCGGTGAGCACCTTGCCGACTATGCGCCCCGCAGTGCAGCAGCACCCGCCGCAGACCTTCCCGCAGACGACGCCCTCATCGAAGACACCGATGACCTGCCGTTTTAACCCGTCTCACAGAAAGGAGGTCCGGCCGTGGGCATTGACCCGACACGCGGGTTCGTGGCCTTTCCCCGCGGCCTGACCGAGTGGGAATGGTACACCGAGCCCAACACCGCCCGGCTGTTCTTCCACCTGCTGCTCACCGCAAACTGGCAGGAGAAGCAATGGCAGGGCATCACGATCCACCCCGGTGAGCTGGTCACCAGCCAGTCACAGCTCGCAAAACAGCTCGGTTTGAGCGTCCGGAATGTCCGGACGGCTCTGGAGCACCTACAGGTGACAGGGTATCTGACAGTCAAAACCGGGTCGAAATACAGCGTCATATCAATCAATAATTATACATCCATCGTTGCGGGTGACAGGCAAAGTGACAGGCAGGTGACAGGCAACCGACAGGCGACCGACAACAACTTAACCATTATAACCAACCAACAAGCTAACAAGTCCTCGTCTGCTGCGCAGCCGCCCCGGACGAAGACGACGACACAGCCCCTTGTGATGGAGTTCGAGAACAGCATCGGCAAGCTGAACGGCAAAGGCAAGGCCGAGCTGGCGGAATACGCCGACCGGCTGGGCAATGAGTTGGTGTCCACCGTGATCGGCAGGTGCGCGGATCTGGGCGGCCGCAGCTGGGCCTATGTGCGCACAGCGCTGCAGGAGGCAGAGGCCGGCAAGTACCACTCGGTGGAGGACTACCGGAAAGCCCATCCCGTCGGGAGCGGACGAAACCGGCCCGTGAGCCGACCGGAGCCCGGCGGGAACGACTTCCTGACCACGCCCATTGAACAGAGCCTGAAGCGGCTGAAGAAGAGCACAGCAAAGGAGGACGACCCCCATGTACCGGAACTCTGAATACTACCCGGACCCCACCGCCGGGGCCGCCCTCCGGCAGCTGTACCGAAAGGAGAAGGATTTGAACACCGGAAAACAGTTTGAAGCGGCCTGGAAGAAGTCCATGCCACCGGATGCGTGGTGCTACCGCCTGAAGGACAGCGCCGCCAGCTACTACGGCGGCAACGAGAGCCTGAGCTTTTCCATCGACAACATCTGTGACTTTGACGTCTACCGCTACCCCATGCACCACTATTTCGAGTTAAAGACCATCGAGACGCCCAGCATCCCGTTAGAAAAGATTTTGGGCCGGTTCGACCGAGACAAACAGAAATACCACAAGCTGAAGCACATCACCGACATGGCCGCTGCGGCGGCCTACAGGGGCCAGACAGCCCATGTGGTCATTAACTACCGGGGCAAGGTGAACCGCACCTTTGCGGTGCCCGCCAGCGCCGTGCTGGACTACCTGAACACCCAGACCCGTAAGAGCATCCCGTGGCAGTGGGCCGCCCTGCACGGCATCGAGGTGGAGCAGCACCAGCTGCGGGTGCACTGGCGGTATGACGTGGACGGGCTGCTGAGGAAGCTGGAAGAAATGGAGGACAACGCATGATCCGCAAATGGACACCTGAGAGCGACGAACCAAAGCCGGGCGAAGCCAGCAATGTGCAGCAGCTGCGGGCGTGGTTTGAACGCCTGCCGAAAATGCGGGCACGGATCTGCCAGCAGCAAGAGCACATTGCAAGCCTGCGGAATGCCGCCACCACGACCACATCCGGCACATCCGGCGCACCGGGCCGCTCCGGCACCAGCGACAAGGTAGGCCGCAACAGCGATGCTGCCATGGATGCCGAGCAGCACCTTGCCGAGCTGAAATGCCAGTACGCCGAGATGCAGAAGGAAGCCATTGAAGTGGCCTACATGCTCCATGCAGACCCGGCGTCCATCAAGCGCAGCCGCTGCCTGATCCTGTATTACGTTGAGGGCAAAAAGCAGGCGGACATTGCGCCGCTGGTCGGCTATTCCGGCCCTGAAAAAGTCTCCCACGCGATTTCTGCCGGTCTGCATCAGCTTGCCGAGGTCGTAACCGAGCTGAATCTTAGTTGATTTGTGCAATCCGCACAACCTGAAGCGCCCTGTTTTTTACGCCCAGCGGCATTTACAGGGCAGCAAACTCTGTGGTTGAATTGTACCATCGGCAAAGCCGCAAAGGCTCCCCGATCCCACGCACACGCCCACAGGAAAGGTTCCCTTACTCCCTTCACCCTGTGGGCTTTGTGCTGCCCGGCTGACACAGAGGATCACCCATCAATTACCAACAGCCTGAATGTACCAGCCGGGCAATCTTTGATATTTTCCGCCGTCCGCAGGGGCGGCTTTTTCTATGATTCTGACAAGAGAGGTGGTGACGTGCCGCGTGAAGATGGGTACAAAAATCTTGTGCCAAACGAAGAACGAACTCCGGATGAACTCCGGTCAATTACCCAAAAGGGCGGCATCGCTTCCGGAGTGGCACGCCGCCGCAAGCGCTCCATGCGGGAAGCGGCGGACTACTATCTGGCACTGCCGGAGACCGACCGCCGCAGCGTGAACGCCCTGCTGCGGGATGCTGTGGATCCGGAGGACATCGACAACCAGATGGCCGTGATCAAGGGCATCACCGCCCGTGCCAAGAAGGGCGACCCGCAGGCCGCCAACGTGCTGCTGAAGATGCTGGGCGAGGACAACCCGCCCGATGATACCGCCGCCGACACGCTGGAACGTGCCCGGGAGCTGCTGGGAGGTGTGGACAGTGCCATTGACTGAGTTCCAGCAGGAGTTCCTGCGCAACTGCAGCCACCGCTGGAACATCAAGACCGGGGCCACCCGCTCCGGCAAGACCTACCTGGACTGCGCCGTCACCATCCCGAAGCGCATCTGCGCGGCCCGGGACGAGGGCCTGCTGGTCATGCTGGGCAACACCCTCGGCACACTGGAACGCAACGTTCTGGAACCCATGTGGGCGCTCTGGGGGCCGGAGCTGGTGGGCGTCGTGCGCACCTCGGCTGCCGGCAATGTCGTGCAGCTGTTTGGCCGCAAGGTGTATGTGCTGGGCGCTGACAACAAAAAGCACATTGCCCGCATTCAGGGCGCTGCCTTCGAGTATGCCTACGGTGACGAGATCACCACCTGGGACGAGGGCGTCTTTCAGATGCTCAAGAGCCGCCTTTCCTGCCCGCACAGCCATTTTGACGGCACCTGCAACCCGGATAACCCCCAGCACTGGTTCAAGCGGTTCCTCGACAGTGATGCTGACATTTACTGTCAGGCCTACACCATCGACGACAACCCCACCCTGCCGCCGGAGTTCGTGGCGCAGCTGAAAAAAGAATATGCCGGCACGGTGTACTATAACCGATTCATTCTGGGACAGTGGGCGGCGGCGGGCGGCATCATCTACCAGCCCTTTGCCGACAGCCTTGCCGAGGGCGGAGACCGCCGGTTCCTCTGGCCTGCAGACAAGCCCTGCAAGCCGTGGCGGGTGCACATCGGGGTGGACTTCGGCGGCAACGGTTCACAGCACGCCTTTGTGGCAACGGGCATTTTGCCGTACTATTCCGGCGTCGTGGGGCTGGCATCCCAGCGGGTGGACCCCCGCAACCAGGATGCCGACTACCTGGCCAACCAATTGCTCACCTTCTGCCTGGCCGTGTTCGCACGGTACGGCGAGATCCATTACATGTTCTGTGACAGCGCCGAGCAGACGCTGATCAACCACATCCGCACCCGGCTGCGGGCCTCTAAACTGTACTGGCTGGCCGACCGGGTGAATAACTCCGCAAAAATTCAGATTATCGACCGCATCCGCCTGACGTCCATTCTCATGGGCGGCGGGCGCTTTTGGTATATGCCGGAGGCCGCCACCCTGCGGGACGCCCTTGCAAGCGCCCTGTGGAGCCAGAAGCGCCCCGGCGTGGACGAGCGTCTGGACGACGGCACCACCGACATTGACACCCTCGACGCCTTTGAGTACACCATTGAGCGTGATTACAGGAGACTGACTGCAAGATGAACGTTTCGGCCTTTATCGAATATCTGAACAAAACCAAACATCTGCAGTTGGATGCGGATTATTACGGCAACATTGAAGTCTGGCGGCAATGGTGGAAGGGCGATGTTCCCGACATCCACGACCAGAAGGAGGACGCCCCGGACGGCAGCGTCATTTCCCGGCGTCTGGCTTCCCTGCGGATGCCGAAACATGTCTGCGAGGACTGGGCAAACCTGCTGCTCAACGACAAGACCACCTTCCGGATCGGCGACGCAAAGAGTGCCGCCTACCTGCTGGGCAGTGATGAGCAGCAGACCGGCGGCCTTTTGCGGCAGCTGCATTTCTGGGAGAATGCCAACAAGCTGGTGGAGCAGGCCTACTGGTCCGGCACCGGTGCTTTTGTGCTGAGTGTGGAAGGCCTGACGGTGGATGCCGCCGGGAACGCCCTGCCCTCGCCGCAGGGGCGCATTCAGCTGGACTATGACCCCGCCTGCTGCATCCTGCCCATCAGCGTGGAGCGGGGCGTGGTGACCGAGGCCGCCTTTGTGTCTGAGTGCGTGATGGGCGGTAAGCCCGCCGTCTATCTGCAGACCCACACCTGCAAGGGCGGCGAACGGACCATCACGAATGAATGGTTCGAGGTGATGGACGATGTTTCCGGCACGCCGAAATTTGCCAAGGCCAAGACCCCGCCGGGCATGGTGGAGCACATCACGGTCACCGGCGCGCCGGCATGGTTCAGCCTGTTCAGCCCGGCTGTCGCCAAAAACATCGACGGCGGCATGGGGCTGGGTATGAGCGTCTTTTCCGAGGCGCTGGACGCAGCCCAGATGGCGGATTACGCCTTTGACAACTACCGGCAGGACCTCCGCCTGGGCGGCAAGAAAATTTTCTATGACCGCTCCATGTGCAAAAAGTGGGTGGACAAGGACGGTGTGGAGCACGCTGTGCCGCCGGATGCCGTTCACCGCCAGATCTTCTACGAGCTGCCCGCACCGGAAGGCAGCATCGACCAGCCGGCCGCATGGCGGGAGTACAACCCCGACCTGCGCACCGAGGACAACCACCGGGGCGTGCAGGACGCTCTGGACATGATGAGCTTCAAGTGCGGGCTTGGCTGCCACCGCTACAGTTTTGAGCTGGGCAAGGTGGCCACCGCCACCGAGTACACCGGCAGCCGACAGGACCTTGTGCAGAACGCCAACAAAAACCAGATCCCCATTGAGACGGCACTGATCGGCATTCTGCGGGCCATCCTGTGGGCGGCAAAGAACCTGCTGGGTGCAGATGTGGACCCGGACACCAGCATCTCGGTCAACTGGGACGACAGCTACATTGTCAGCGAGCAGGAGCGCACCGCACAGCTGCGTGAGGACGCTCTGGCAGGGCTTGTGCCCCGCTGCCGGTATCTGTCCGCCCGGTATGGTCTGAGCGAGGACGAGGCCCACCGGTGGGCGGCAGAGGCCAAGGCTGACAGCCAGACCGATGAGCAGCTCACCTTCGGAGGTGCCTGATGCTGCCGCCGAGCTACCTCGATGCCATGCCGGATGCCTTTGTGCAGCTGGCGCAGCAGGTCGAGGATGAGATCTTACAGGATGTCGCCCGGCGCATCGGCAAAATGGGTACCCTCACCGAAACGGCCGACTGGCAGTTGTGGCGCTACCAGCAGACCGAGGCGGTGCGGGAGAACGTGGTCAAGCTGCTGGCAAAGTACAGCGGCAAGAGCGAAGCCACCATCCGCAGGCTGCTCAAAGAGGCTGCCACCGAAGCCATGGAGCGGGAAGATGCCATCTATTACCACTACAACCTCGAGCCCACACCCTTTGAAGAGAGTGCGGCCCTGAACAACCTGCTCAACGCCGGTGCCCGGCAGACCTGCGGCACATGGCGGAACCTCACGGCCACAACGGCCAACACCGTCTCCGGGGCCTTTGAGCGCGCGCTGGATGTCGCCTGGGGCAAGGTGGCCACAGGTGCCTTTGACTACAAAACCGCCGTCAAGCAGGCTGTGGACAGCCTTGCAGACGAGATGCCGGAGATCACTTACCCCAGCGGCCACACAGATTCGCTGGAAGTTGCGGCCCGCCGGGCGGTGCTGACCGGTGTCAACCAGACCGCAGGCAAGCTGCAGGAAGCCCGCATGGACGAAATGAACGTGGAGTTCGTTGAGACCAGCGCCCACGGTGGTGCCCGCCCCAGTCACGCCGAGTGGCAGGGTCGGCGCTTCCATCGGGGCGGGGCTGTGGACTACCTGGGCAAGCATTACCCGGACTTTGAGCAGGCCACCGGCTACGGAACCGGCGCTGGGCTTTGCGGCTGGAACTGCCGCCACACCTTTTTTGCCGTATTCCCTGAGCTGGGCGACCCGCCCACCTGGACGGAGGAGAGCCTGCAGGAGCTGAACGCCCGGAACATCGAGTACAACGGCAAACTGTACACCCAGTACGAGGTCAACCAGATGCAGCGTGCCCGGGAGCGGAACGTGCGCAAATGGAAGAAGCGGTATCTGGCCGAGAGTGCCGCCGGGTCTGACACCACCGACAGCGCCGTGCGCCTGAAAGCAGCCCGCCAGAGCCTGAGCGATTTCACCAAGGCCACCGGCGGCAGAGTGGACAGCGCCCGCACCAGCGTGCCGAAGTTTGGCCGGAGCGAGGGCAGCAGGGCGAATTGGGCGGCGAAGGACTATGAAAAGCAGCAGAAAGATGCTATAATCATAGAGAACCTTCGCACTGCTGCAAAGCTGCCGAAAGCTGCCGTTATCCATCTCGAACCGACCAAAATCAATGTAGACGCCTTGACCTTCGATGATGCTCACATCAACGCAGAGCGGGAGCATCGCGTCAGCGAAGAACAGGCAAAGCAATACATCCGAAATGCAAAGATTTCTGTCTCAGTTTGGAACGGTCAATTTGAACGGTATTATGGTACAGAAGGTGCCGCCTACGTAAATACAATAAAGCACGAAATCCGTACCGCATACAGCCGTGCTGAATTTGATGAAAACACCACTGCCTTGATTGAGGAGATGAAGAAAAATGGCATTCTTGGGTAATGTAGAGTATAGACCAGACAAGAACGGCACAGCGGCCAGTGTCAAGTGTCCACTGGTAGATGATTGGATTGAACCCGGCGATTGTCAATCTAATCAAGGCGTTATCGACCGCTGTATTCCTGCCCGGTTCAAGGTAAAGCAGAACTGGAAGAAGATCTGCGAAGCCTGCCCCTTCCGCGATTACTAACCACCATCCACCCGGACGGTGGTTTTCTTTTACCCATTTTTCAGGAGGTACACTATGGTTACTACGGTTCTTGTTGTTTTGATGATCCTTGCGCTGCTGGAGATCGTTCTGCTGAACGGTGCCCGGCTGTTTTTCATGATCGTATCTGCAATTCAGACCGCGCAGGACGATAAATACACGCCACACCCGCACCCCAAAAAGTAACACCGGCTAAAACACCCCTGTTTTAGTCGATATCAAGCACGATGCAGTTTGCACCGTGCTTTTTTCATGCCGTTTTAGCTCATGTTGGAAGAGCGCCGGTCTCCAAAACCGGAAGCGGCAGGTTCGAGCCCTGCAAACGGTGCCATGCGGCGGGCGGCGCGTACCCCGCCCAAGACCGAATACTGACAGCGAACAGTGTAAAAAACTGAGGTCTCACAACCTGAAAGGAGTTTCCACCATGAAACGCGAAGATGTGAAGAACAAGATCCCCGGCATCACCGAGGAACAGCTGAACTGGATCATGCAGGAGAACGGCAACGACGTCAACCGCGAAAAGGCCGCCGCCACTGCCCTGCAGGCCCAGCTGGACAACGCAAGCGCCCAGCTCAAGACCGCCCAGGACGGCCTGAAAGCCTTTGAAGGCAAGAAGAAGCCCGAGGAGTACGAGGCCGAGCTGACCAAGCTGCAGGCGGACATGAAGGCCCAGGCGGACGGCTTTGCCTTTGACAGCGCCCTGAACACTGCCATCCTGGGCAAGAAGGGCCGCAGCGTCAAGGCGGTGCGTGCCCTGCTGGATCTGGACGCTCTGAAGGGCTCCAAGGACCGCAGCGCCGACATTGACAAGGCTCTGGACGACGCTGCCAAGGCCAACCCCTGGGCCTTTGGTGAAGACGGTGCCGCCGGCGTGGCCGTGGTCTCTACCGGCGCTGAGCATGGCGCACCGCCCGCCAACGAATCCAATGGTGTGGAAGCCGCCTTTAAGTCCCTGAATCCCGAACTGAACCTGTAAAACGAAAGGAGTTCAACATGGCACATGCAAATCAGGAGCGGTATTCCGCTCTGGTAGACGCAAAGCTGCGGGCCACTCTGGTCACCCGTGACGGTGCGATCTTCAACACCCGCTACGAGGGCAGCCCCAAGGCCGGCAAGGTCAAGATCCCGGTGCGTGACACCGAGGTGGCCGTCAAGGCATACGACAAGGCAAACGGCGTGGATGCCGATGCCGGCACCACCACCTATCTGGATCTGGACATCGACAACGACGAGGCTGTCAATGAGATCATCGACGGCTTTGACGCTGCATCCGTGCCCGACGGCATCACCGCCGAGCGTCTGGACAGCGCCGCCTACTCCATGGCCCTGTCCATCGACAAGAAGTCCATCGAGGCGCTGCAGAGTGCAACCGGTGCTGCCATCAGCGCCACCAAGACCGCCTGCACCGCTTCCACCGCCTACAAAGAGGCTCTGGCCGCCAAGCGCACCCTGAGCCGCAACGGCGTGCCCCAGACCGGCCGCTTTATGATCGTCAGCCCTGAGTATCTGGAGATCCTCATGCAGGATGACAAGTTCATCAAGCAGGGTGACCTGTCCCAGCAGCTGGTGCAGACCGGTGCGGTGGGTCAGATCGCCGGCTTTGCGGTGTACGAATCCAACAACATGGACTTCGAGAACACCACCCGTGTCAGCACCAAGAAAACTACCACCGAGTTCATCTGCGGCCACCCCAACTGGTGCCACCGTGTGATGGAGTGGCAGACCCCCGTGCACCTGCAGGATCTGGGCGGCTCCGGCAAGTACATTGGCGCGTCCGCTGTGCAGGGCCGCAAGGTGTACGGCATCAAGGTGTCCAAGCCCAAGACCCTGTACATCAAGCGCATCGAGGCGTAAGGAGGGCCCCGCCCATGAACTACTGCACCTACCCGGAGTACCAGGCGGCGGGCGGCACGGTGAGTGAGCTGGCGTTCGGTGTGCTGTGCAGCCGGGCGTCCCGCCTCATCGACAGCGCTACCTTTGGCAAGGCGGAACCCCATGCCGCCGTGTGCGAGAGCTGCCGCCAGATGCTGGCGGATGCCTGCGCCCAGATCGTGGATCTGCTGGTTGCCCAGCTGGCTGTGGGTGCTGCACCGGGCGCACAGAGCGTCTCCAATGACGGCTATGCTGTGGCCTTTGCGGCCAACACAAGCCTGTCCGCTGCCGTGCGTTTTGAAGCCTGGCATGTGCTGGAAGCCGCCCTCGGGTCTGACCCCCACGGCCTGCTGTACAGGGGGATCATGTGAGATGAACACGTCTGTTACCGTGGTGAACCTCATCCACGACCCCAAGGCCGACACTGATACGCCCAAGTGCTGGGTGTTCCCGGCCTGCAGCTGGCGGGAAAAGCTGGACACCTCCGGCACCGGCACCAGCAAGGACCCCGAGCGCACCATCCAAATCCGCATCCCGGCCAGCGTTTGCACCCTGGGCTACCTGCCCTATGTGCAGTGGGCAGCCCTGCCCGCTGCCGAAAAGGCAAAGCACTGGACGCTCAAGCGGGGCTGGAAGGTGGTGCAGGGTGCGGTGCAGAGCCTGACCGCCGAGGAATACGCCCACCTCGAAAAAACGCACCAGTGCTGCACCGTGTCGGCCATCTCGGACAACCGGGAACCGCTGCTGCCGCACTGGCATGTGGAAGGGAGATGACGGCATGGCCACCATCTGGGACAAGAGCCACGGCGGACGCCTGACCATCACAACGCCCATGGGCACCCTGTTCACAGTGCAGCACCGCAGCGGCAAGTGCAAGGCACATATCCGCTGGAACAAGGACGTGGGGGCCAACCTGACCCGGGCCATGGTCACGGGCCGAGGCAAGCTCATGCAGCGCATCATCCGGGACACCCACCCGCTGGTGCCCTTTGACACCGGTATGCTGGACAATTCCGCCCAGCTGGCCACCGACTACGAGACCGGTGAGATCATCTGGTCAACGCCCTATGCAAGACCTCAGTATTATCTACACCCCCAGGGCGAGGGCCTGCACGGTGACACCGGCCTGCGCGGCAGCTACTGGGCCGAGCGCAGCAAGAACGCCAACAAAGTCTCATGGAACCAGTTCTGGAAAGCAGTGATGAAGGAGGAAACCAGATGACCCCTGCCATTCAGGCCATGCGGGACTGGCTGCGCACCTGCCCGCTGGTGGCCTCTGCACAGGAGGACGGTGTGGCGTTCCGGGTGGGAGGCCTGACCGGCGACGCCGAGGAGTACACCATCCTGGACATGCCCGGCGCACCGGAGCTCAAGCACTATTTCAGCGGATCCCTCCGGCTGAAAAACTACGTTTTGGCCTCCCACACCGTCTACAGCCCGGACAACGCCGCCCAGCAGGCCGCAGCCTCCGGCTTCTGGGACGACCTGACCGAGTGGGTGGCCAGCCAGAACCGGGCCCGCAATTTCCCGCAGCTGGGCAGCGGGCGCACCGTCCGGGAGGTATCCGTCACCTCCAGCGGCTACATCCTCGAAGCCGAGGGTGGGGCCTGCCGCGCCCAGATCCAGCTGCAGCTTATTTACTATCAACCGAAAGGAGCAACCACATGACCGTTAAAGAAGTGATGACCGGCATCACCCCCAGTGCGGACTATGCCGGCCTGGAAATGGCGGACGACTTCGTGCTGGCATTCAAGACGGCGGACACGCAGAAGAGCGTAGGTGATTACATCGTCTGCCAGGAGTGCATCACCGAACATTCCGCTGCCGTGAACCCCGGCACCCAGGACAAACAGTATATCCGCAAGGGCAACGCCACCGTCAAGACCAGCGCCCAGCGCACCTTTTCCATCTCCGGTGACCGCACCCACGGAGACGCCTGGCAGGATTGGGTGACCAGCCTTGCCGTGATGTTCGGCACCGGCAGCGCCGTGATCGTGCCGTATGTCTATTTCTCCATGCTCACCGGCAAGGGCGAAACCGGCAAAGCCTCCGTCATCGTCAACGGCGACGCCTCCAATGGCGCAGGCAATAACGCCGGCATCTCCGTCACCGTCTCCGGTGTGGAGAAGCCCACGGCCTACACCTACAGCGCCACCTGAGTTTCCCACAAGCACGCCCCGTCCACCTCCCCGGACGGGGATTTTTTATGCCCTGAACCAGACAGATCAAGCCGGGGCAGCACCGGCGCAGGGCCCAACGAAAGGAGCTTTTTATGATTCTTCGCAACGTGAAATTCGATTTCAAGGTGACCAAAGGCAAGGACTACAAGCGGTACATCCAGGGCTACAAGGCAGCCATGGCGGCGCTGAACGTACTGGACAAAGAAGATGACGAGTATCTCATCAAGTTCAACGAGATCCTGGATGACTTCTTTGCGGATCTGCTGGGCGAGGATTACGACCAGCGCCTGGGCATCGACGTGGATGACCTGGAAGATCTGATGCAGCTGCTTGCCGACTTCAATGCCGCTGCCAACCCGGAGGCACTGGAACGCATGTCCGCCCTGCAGCCCATCGACCGGGAAGCCCTGAAGGATGCCAAGAGCTCCATCCCGGCCCCCATCCCCATGCCCATGAACCGGGCGCAGCGCCGGGCTGCACGCCGGGCCAAGGCATGACCCGCCAGGACTGCTACCTGACCGACAGCCTGCCACAGGGCTTTGAGACGGACTTCCGGGCATGGGTCACCTACGATAACATGGCCGCCCGGGCCCACACCCCCGAGCAGGAAGCCGCCTTGCAGGACTACGCCCAGCGGGTGCTCATCCACGGCCCGCTCACCAAGGACAACCTCGACGCCTTTCTGGACTTTTACCGCTGCGGAGCTCAAGAATCCGAGCGGGAGAAGCGCAGCGCCGAGGCGTTCCGGGAAATGCCCCGGGGCTTTGATTTTGCGGTGGACGGCCCCCTGATCTGGGCGGCGTTTCTGCAGGTGTACGGCATCGACCTGCGCACGGCGCAGCTGCACTGGTGGGACTTCATGGCCATGTTCCGCAGCCTGCCGGACGAGTGCCGCATCTGCAAGATCATCAGCTACCGCACCGAGGATCTGACCGACATGCCCAAGGGGATGCGGGAGCAATACGAGAAGCTGCGCCGGGTATATGCCCTGCCCGCTGAAGCCGGCGGCACGGCCCGGCGCTATGTGTCCATGGAAGACCGCAAGGCATCCATCCTTGCCCGGCAGGCCGAATACCAGAAAAAGCACTCCGGGAGGTGATGCACCATCGCACGCGAACATGACGGCGAGGTCGTTTTTGGCGTCGTGACCGACCCCAGCGGGGCCCAGGAGGGCCTTGACCAGGTAGAGCAGGCAGCGGAACAGGCGGCCCAGAAAACCGCTTCTGCCGCCGCCAAAGCCGCTGACAGCGTGGTGTCTGAGACGGAAGAGGCCGCCCAAAAGGCTGCTGCCGCCATCAAGAGCGCTGCCGGGAAGGGCGAGAAGGAAGCCGCCGACGCCGGGGCAAAGGTCCGAAAGACCAGCAAAGAGACCTCCGACAAAGTGGGCACGGACGCCGATTCTGCCGGCCAGAAAACACAGCGCTCCGCCAAGGAAACGAAAGAAAAAGTCGTCTCCCAGTTTACCGCCGGACAGGTGGCCATCGGCAACATCATCTCCAAGTGCGTGGACAAGGTGGTGGACGCCGGCAAGGCCCTGATCTCCACCGGCGTGTCCTATAATGCCGAGATCGAGAAATACCGCACCGCCCTCACCAACCTGCTGGGCGACGCCGAAAAGGCCAACGCGGCCCTGGCTGCCATGCAGGCAGACGCAGCCCGCACGCCCTTTGACACGGCTACGCTGGTCAAGTCCAACGAATACCTCATTTCTGCCGGTGAGAACGCCGAGTACAGCCGCAAGACCATCCTTGCCCTGGGCGACGCGGTGGCAGCCACCGGCGGCGGGTCTGCCGAGCTGGAACGCATGGCCCAGAACCTGCAGCAGATAGCCAACCAGGGCAAAGCCACCAGCGTGGACATCAAGCAGTTCGCCATGGCGGGCATCAACATCTATCAGGTGCTGGCCGACTACACGGGCAAGTCCGTGCAGGACGTGCAGAGCATGACCATCACCTACGATGTCCTGACCCAGGCGCTGCAGGCCGCTGCCGAAGAGGGCGGACGCTACTATGACAGCATGGCCACCCAGAGCCAGACGCTCAATGGCCGCCTGTCCACCCTGAAGGACAACGCCACCCAGCTGGCGGGCGTGGTCATGGAAGATCTAACCGCCGCCTTTGGCGAGGCGGTGACCAAGTGCAACGAGCTGGCCATTGCCTGCAAAACAGGCTGGCAGACCAACGGCATCGACGGCCTGCTGGATGCCGTGCGGCAGACCACCCCGGAGCTGTCCATCCTCGTTGGCGTCGTACAGGGCTGCATCGACAATGCAAACGTCCTGCTGCCGCTGCTGGGCAGCATTGGCGGGGCGTTCGTTACCTACAAGACCACGGCCACCGTGGCAGCCGGGGCACAGGCAGCTTTGAACGCTGTCATGAACGCCAACCCCATCGGCATTGTGGTCACCCTGCTGGGTGCTCTGGCCGGGGCCTTTGGTACGGCCTATGCTTCCAGCGAGACGTTCCGCACCGGCGTGAACTCCGCACTCACAGCCGTGGCCAACACGGCACAAAATGCACTGTCCACGGTCATCGGTTGGCTGGACAGACTGAGCTTCAAGCTCAACAAGGCCCTGAACAAGGACGGCTATTCTACCTTTGACACCTACGAGGGCTGGAAGGCATCCCAGTACAAGAGCACCGTCACCGATGCAGACCGCCAGCGCCGCCAACAGCTGCACGACAGCCGGGTGCAGCAGGCGCAGACGGAGAAAGAGCTGGCCGATCTGACCGGCGGCGGGGTCATCGTCAGCGACATCCCGTCCTCCTCCGGTAGTTCCGGCACCAAGAAAACCAGCAAAAAGGCCACCGAGACGGTCCTGCGCTCCACCACCGACAACTACACCAAATACTCCCAGAATGCCCTGGGGCAGGTGGAGACCACGGTGGAATCAGTCAATGAGCACATCCGGGACAGCACCGGCAAGGAGTTTGACCGCCTGACCGAGAAAGTGACCGAATCCGGCAAGGAAATGGTCAACGGCGTCGAGCGGGAATACACCCTGGTGACCACCAAGGTGGACGGCGTGACCCAGAAGGTGACGAAGTCCTACGCCGACATGTCCAAGGTGCTGACCGACACGGCCAAGAAAACGGCCACCAGCTACAAGGACGGGGCCACCGTCACCACTGCCGAGGTGACCAAGATCTATGCCGACGGGTCCCGCCATGTGGAGCAGACCGTCACCGAGGCCGGGGAGCGCATCGGTGCCAGCGGCCGCGAGACCTACGAGAAGATCATCACCTATGTGGACGGCGTGCAGGACAAGGTGGAGGAATCCGCCCAGCAGATCGACACCTCCGTCACTGCCACCCAGAAGCGCATTGACGAGGCCCTGTCAGGGGCCAAGAGCGAGCTGAGCAGCGGCATCTTTGGCATCATCAAGGACGGCATTTCCGCCGTCAAGAACAAGGATTGGGCCGGCATTGCCGAGACGGTGACCAAGCTCATCTGGGGTCAGGTGAACCAGAGCCAGCGGGACACTGTTTCCGCCTGGGCCAAGAAAGCATTGACTGCCATCAACGAGGCCTACGCCGGCGGCGGACTGCAGGGTGCTTTTGGGGCTGTGTCCGGCATCCTGGGCAGCGGCATCAAAAACGGTGCCGGAGCCACCATCCAGGGCATTGGTGAGATTGCCAGCGGGCTGTCCGGCTCCGGCGGCATGGGCAAGCTGGTGGGCGCCGCCGTGTCCGGCATTGGCACCATCGGCAAGGCCGTGGCGGGCCTTGTTGGCAAGGTGGGCGGCCTGATCGCAGCCCACCCGGAGGTTTTTGCCATCATTGCGCTGGTGGCCGGTATTGCCGGACTGGGGCTGTTCCTGTGGAAGAAGTATGGCCGCAAGGGCGGCTCTGCCGATGACGGCAGCGCCTCCGACGAGACGCTGGCCCTGCCGCACCCGGACAGCAGCGGCTACACCCAGAGTGACACGATCACCGCCGCAGAGCTCACCCGCCGCACGCAGGCCGCTTCCGCTGCAAACCAGCAAAGCATTTCCCGCACCCAGAACGGCACCGGTTCCAGTGCAGCGCAGCAGCTCACAGCCAGCTACACCGGCAGCCTGACGGCGGTGTTCAACGTGGACGGCAGAGAAATGGCCCGCACTACCGCGTCCTACATGGACGAGGAACTGGGCTTCCGGAGGTGATGAACCATGGAAGATTTTTATATCAACGACCACGGGGCCAGCGAGTTCGGGGCCCTGCTGCTGTCCAGCTGGTATGTCAGCGGCAGCACTCTCACCCAGAACTACCTCACCAGCTACACAGGCAGCCGGATCACCTTCTGTTCCACCCAGTACGGCCTTCGCTCCATCTCGCTGCCGGTGGACATCTACGGCGCAAGCCCTGCCGACGCAGCGGCCAAGCGCAGCGCCCTGACGGCGGCTTTTCTGGGCGGCACGGTGGAGCTGGCCCTGCCGGACGGCGGTACCTACACGGCTCTGCTGCTGGACAGCGGCAAGGCACAGGAGCAGGACACCGACGGCTGCATCCTCAGCTGCACCTACACGCTGGCAGGCTACCGGCACGGGGCGCTGGAAACGCTGGTGCTTCCGGCGGATGTCCAGACCTTTTTTGCGGCGGGCACCGCCCAGCAGATGGAGTGCCGCATCACAGAGACGGTAACGGAGGCCGGCAGCCACACCGTGCACTACCCAAACGGCGGCAGCTGCGTGCTCAAAGATCTGCAGGCCGGTGACACCGTGTGCGTGGACGGCATCACCCGGCAGGTGCTGTGCAACGGCCAGAACCTGTTTCAGGCCGTCACCGGCATTTCCGGCTGGCCCACCGTCCGGGCCGGAGAAAACAGCCTTGCTCACACCGGGCAGAGTTACGTCGAGTATTACCCCATTTTTGTGTAAAGGAGGCGTTGCCCGTGCTTGCCATCGTGGCCGCAGACGGTCACCACATCCCGCTGGATTGTGATGATTACTGCATCGTGCACAACTGGAACGGCTGGGAGGATGAGGTCAAATTCAGCCTGCCCCGTGGCCATCCCCAGATGCGCCTTCTCACTGAGCGGGTGCGGCTGGTAGAAAAGACCGAAGATCAGACCTATGCACTGTCCAGCATCAATGTGGGCCGGAACTACACCGACTACGAGGCCGTGCTGGACCTGGACAGCCTTTGCACCACCCTGCTGAAGAACTGGAACAACTATGTGTCCACTGGCATTTGGAGCAAAGGCCCCCAGACCATGGCCGACACGCTCCGGCGTGCCATCAGCGATGTGTCGGGCTGGGAGCTGACTGCCCCGGACAAGGCCACCGAAAAGCTGGCCATTGAAAAGTTCACCGGCAGCCCGCTGGAACTGGCCCAGAAAGCCGTGGACGTGTGGAAGAGCTACCCGCTCCGGTTCCTGGTACCGGGCACATCCACTGCCTGCCAGATGATCATCGTGGATCCCAGCACCCGCACCCCGCAGGGCGCCTACTTTACCGATGAGCTGAACCTGACCGAACAGCCCTACTATAAAGGCAAGGCCGAGACCGGCGACAGCTACTATACCGCCCTTTTGCTGTACGGGAAGAGCGATATCAGTGTGGAGGCGCAGTGCCACGACTATGACAGCCGTGTCATCTGGCACAGCGAGACGGACAGCTCCATCTCGGACAAATCCGCCCTGAAGATCAAGGCTGACGCCATGGTCAAGTCTGCCGCATTCCCCAAGCGCTCCTACAGCTGTCAGGTTGCGGATCTGGCCCGGCTTGCCCCGGACAAGTACGCACACCTGTCCTTTGGCCTGTATGACAAAGTGGTGCTCATGGACCGCGACCGGCACACCAACACCACCGTGCAGGTGGCCCAGTATACCGTTTATCCCTACCATGCCGAGAAGAACGCCGTGCAGCTCAACAGCGTGGCGGGCACCATTTCTTCCGGCAGCAAATCCTATTCCGGCGACGTGATCGAGTACACCGACCCGGACACTTCGGAGGCATCGAATGCAGATCCTTAAAATGGACTTCCAGTCCCAGAGCGCGCCGCCTGTCGTCCCGGTGATGCAGTCGGACGCGCAGAGCCGCTTCATCGGCATTGCCCTCTACAACGGCGGCACCCCGTACAAGGCTCCGGACGGTGCGGTGTACACCGTGCAGTACCGGGGCGAGGGGGCCAACAACTTCGGCTGGTATGACCAGATCCTCACCACCAGCGGCAAACACGCCGCCGTGACTGTGGACGCCGACAACGCCCACATCATCACACTGGAGCTGGCCGAGCAGGCCTTGCGCCGCCCCGGCGACGTACACGTCAACCTGTGTGTGATGGGCCCCGATACCGGCTACGAGCTGCGCACCTTTGACATCATTGTCCGGGTGGGCGGGGCCGCTTACCCGGATGATGTGGCCGTGCAGAGTTATTTCTTCGTCACCGGCGTCTCTTCGTCCTCCTGGCTGTCTTATGTGTCTACCTGCCTGGAGGCACAGCAGGCGGCGGAAAAGGCGGTGACGCTTGCGGAAAATTCTGCAACCACTGCCAAGAAGGCAGCTGCGTCTGCGGCTGCAGATGCGAAAAACGCACAGGATAACGCCAGCTCCGCCAAAGAAGCAGCGGACCAGATCACGTTCATCGCTAACGGCTGCAAGGGCTACTACAGCACCGCTCAGGACCTGCGTGACGCTTACCCCACAGCGGCCGCTGGTTCCTGGGCAATCGTTGCGGAAAACAGCACCATCTGGGTGTGGAACCCCGCTACCTCGGCCTGGAAAGACGCGTCCGTCAATGTGGACTTTTCCGACTACTACAAAAAGTCCGAGGCGGACGCCAAGTTCGGCACGCCTTACAGCCTGCCGCCCGCTACGGCGGACCAGCTGGGCGGCGTGAAAGTGGGCGAAGCGCTGGACATCGCCCCGGACGGCACCCTCAGCGCCAAAACGCTCAACGACAAGATCGCTGCCGCCGTGGCGGTAAAGTCGGAGCCCCGGCTGGTGTGGAGCGGAAAAACAACGATTGGGAGGAGAAAAACTCAGACAATTAACGTTCAGGACGGTGTAGATTACGTTAACCTCCGCATGACCGATGGCGCAGACGAATCTGATTTTAATCTTACCCCTGGTATGTCATATGAAACTGGCAGTTTTGGCGCGGGAAGTCTCACGGTCACAGTATTATTTTCGGCCGACAAAAAAAGGCTTGAGTGTACCCTTACCAATACGCTGAATACTGTACCGGTTGTATTCACCGGCTACCACTACCCCACCCTTGCCGAGCTGCTGGCCGAGACGCAAGCCGCGCAGGACGATGCCGACGCACTGAACCTTGACCAGGATTACCGCCTGACTCTTTTGGAGCTGGGCGTGACCGATGATGAAACAACTGAAACCGCATGACCAGAAAGGAAGGAATACTATGGCACTTTATAACACCTGCAAGCGTATGATCGAGCGTGGCAAGACCGCCGGTATGGCAAAAAAGCTGGATATCTTCTATGCCGCCAACAAGCTGACTGATGAGCAATATGCCGAGCTGACCGAGCTGCTGACTGAAAAGACCAGCGCCTGACCGGGCCGGAAAAGGACGCACCAAGGAGGTGTTGCTTTATGATCGAGTTCCCCATCACGCTGACATCCGGCGGCAGCGTATGCCTGCCCGGACACGCCTCGGCGCTGGCGCTGGGCTACGCCAAAAACAAGAGCGTGTACCGCCTTGCCGTTACAGCCACCGGCGAGTGGGCAGGGCTGACCATCCGAGCTTTTTGGCACGTTCCGGGTGGCTCTGACCCGGCGTCCACGCTGGTGGTGGACGGCTATGTGGCCGTGCCCGCCAGCGTGACCGCCCAACCCGGCAATGGCTGCATCACCTTTGAGGGCTCAGATGGCACCCGCACCGTCACCAGTGCAGACCTGCGGTATCGTGTCAGTGCCAACAGCGGCACGGAGGACGGCACCATGCCGGAGCCTGGCACACCTGCCTGGCAAGAGCTGGTGGATGCCGTGCACACCGATGCCACCGCCGCAGAGCAGGCCAAGACCGATGCACAGACGGCAGCAGAGCAGGCCGGGGCATCTGCCAAAAAGGCCGGGCAGAGCGCCAAGCAGGCCGCTGACAGCTTGCAGAAGCTCAAGGACGGCATCGCAAACGGCGACTTCAAAGGCGAGAAAGGCGACCCCGGTCCCATCGGCCCGGTCGGCCCGCAGGGTGAGCAAGGCCCACAAGGCCCTAAAGGCGAGACCGGCCCTGCCGTAGCACTGGACACCACCCTCACCCACGAGGGCGAAGCCGCTGACGCAAAAGCCACAGGTGACGCGATCAGCGCAGTAAAGACCCGTCAGAACGTCCTTGTTAGCACTGAGACAGGCAATCCGCTCAGCGTTGACGATGCTTTCCCTGCGCCCCTGTGCGGCCTGACCGTGTACGGTCGGAGCACGCAGGACGGCACACCCATGCCGAATGCACCCGTGCCTATCGTGAGCGCTGGTGACGGCGGAAGTTTGACGGTGAAGGTGACGGGGAAGAATCTGCTAAACCCGTCGCTGTTCCAAAATAATAAATATCAGAATTTCAATGCCGAAACCGGTTATTATGAGATAGATAGTTCAAATGATTATTGGATAACGGGCATTCAACCGTGCTTACCGAGTACAACCTACCACTTTAATGTATACACAGAAGGCGGTTGTTTTTATGATGAAAAAAAGAATGTAATCGGTATTGCCGGATTTGAGTTTACAGTTAAAACGCCAGCGAAATGCGCGTATTACTGTGTCAATTTTTCATCAGTGAGATTGCCCTACGGCTCGCCAGTCATTGCAACAGTGAGTGAACCTGCCACCTACTCCCCCTACCGTGAACAGCTCCTCACCCTGCCCACACCCACCGGCCTACCCGGCATCCCTGTCACCTCCGGCGGCAACTACACTGACAGCACAGGACAGCAGTGGGTATGCGACGAGGTGGACTTGGAAAGAGGGGTGAAGGTGCAGAGGGTGAACGCTGTAGACTTGTCAACCTGTGTAATTACAGGTTCCACTAACCTTGCGGCAACAAAACGACTTGCGATTCTGTTTCCACTCAAAGGTAAAGATTATACAGTAAAAGCCCTATGCAATAGATTGCCATATTTCGTTTCGTTTACTAGCGATGCCATTCACTTTTATGTAGACATAACCAATGCTCAGGTTTTTATTCCCATTGGCGCTAAAAACCCGGAAGAAGGAGAATACATTTTATTCTACGTTCTCGACGCTCCCATCGAAACTCCGCTCACCCCTGCTGAAATTGCCGCCTACAAAGCGCTGATTGCCTACGCACCCGACACCGTGGTTCAAGCGAGCGACGGCGCAGGCATCCAGCTGGGGTATCAGAGGGACGTGAACATCGCCATCAAACGCATTGAGGACGCAGTAGCGTCCATGACAACAACATAAGGAGGACTGACTATGGCTGTCAAATCCAAAGCCAGGCACGACCTGACGTTACGCTCCATTAAGCGGGAAATCGCCGCAGGGCGCGATGTTGCGTTCTGGCTGGATAAAGCATACATGCACTACGACAACGGACTGTTTACCGCAGATGACCTCACAGAGGTGGAGACGCTGGCGCAGGCGTACTATGACGCGCTGGACGCTGAGGACAAGGCGAACGCTGAGGAAAATATAAAAATCGGGGTCTGACCCCGTGAAAGGACGTGATACATATGTCAATCAAACAGTACAGCCTGAAAGCAGACGGCCGCCGCCGCCTGGCTCCCAGCTTTACGGTCCGGGAGTTCCGGTGCCGCGACGGCAGCGACGCCATCATGATCGACCAGACCCTCGTGGTGCTGCTGCAGGCCATCCGGGAGCATTTTAACAAGCCCGTCACGATCACCAGCGGGTACCGCACCGGAACCCACAACACCGCCGTCGGCGGCTCCAAATCCAGCCAGCACCTGCTGGGCAAGGCAGCGGACATCCAGGTGGCGGACACCACCGTGGAGGCCGTGGCCGCCTACGCCGAGAGCCTGATGCCGGACTGGGGCGGCGTGGGCCGCTACCCCATCAAGCCGGGCCGGGCAAAGGGCTGGGTGCATGTGGACACCCGGCCTAACAAAAGCCGCTGGACGCAGTGAGGGGGTGAGACCAATGGAGAGCGTTATCGCTGCCCTCATCACGGGTGCCATCACGCTGATCGGCGTGATGATCGCCAACAACCGCAGCCAGGCCGTCACCGACACGAAGCTGGAAGAGCTGACCCGCGAGGTGCGGGAGCACAACAATTTTGCCCGCCGCGTCCCCATTTTGGAAGAGCAGATGAAGGTGGTCAACCACCGCCTCGCTGATTTAGAAGCAGACGAACACGAAAGAGAAAGGAACTAACTATGAACGCAAAGACCTACAACGCACCCACCATCTCCGCCGGTACCATCACCCGCACTGCTGTCCTGCTGCTGGCCCTGACCAACCAGATCCTCAGCGCCTGCGGCAAGCCCATCCTGCCCATCGAGAGCGCCACCGTGGAGCAGCTGGTCACCGCTGGCATCACCACCGTGGCGGCGCTGATTGCGTGGTGGAAGAACAACAGCTTCACCCAGGCCGCCCTCGCTGCCGATGAGGTCTACGAGCAGAAGAAGAACAGCGTGCACTGAGCGCACCGCTGTAAGTCCATAGCATAGCAACAGCCCCGGGAGCCATCTGGCCCTCGGGGCTGTTTTTGTTTGCGTGTGCTGCCATGTGTCGGAAAGTGTTGCATTTTCCAGCATTGGTAGTTATAATGGTTTGGTAGTAAAATATGGTAGTAGTTTGGAAGTTCTTCTATTTTATCCGTTTTCTTTCGCACGGGGTCATTCTGTATAAATGGAAAATCCCCCGCAGTTTTCACGAAACTACGAGGGATTTTCTTGGCGGAGTAGGAGGGATTTGAACCCTCGCGCCGTTGTTTAGACGACCTACGCCCTTAGCAGGGGCGCCTCTTCGGCCTCTTGAGTACTACTCCAGAGCAAAGTGCGTTACACTTATTCAATAAAAAATGGCGGAGAGAGTGGGATTCGAACCCACGGTACGTTGCCGTACGGCAGTTTTCAAGACTGCTTCCTTAAACCACTCGGACATCTCTCCTTGTGGACACTCGCCTTACGCCGTGTCGAATGCCTATTTAATTTACCAGATTTG